>Ga0315283_10000079_pt1 | contig 54328 bp, 45 predicted proteins | sample YL17G09_0_MG_FD_204541 | JGI IMG/M metagenome (GOLD analysis project Ga0315283, IMG submission 204541) | Sediment microbial communities from Yellowstone Lake, YNP, Wyoming, USA - YL17G09_0 | ecosystem: Environmental > Aquatic > Freshwater > Lake > Sediment | place: USA: Wyoming | collected...
AGCCCGGCGTTGCCGTCCGCCTGAAGCCATCGCGATGAACGTCGAACGACTCGTCGCGATGGTGAACGACATCGCCGCATTCTTCGCCTCCGAACCGGATCCGGATGCCGCCGCGGAGCAGGTGGCCTACCACCTCCGGAAATTCTGGGAACCCCGGATGCGCATCGAAATCCAGCGTTGCCTGGAGAGGGGCGGAGTGGGGTTAAGTCCGCTCGCGAGGCGCGGCGTCGAACGACTTTGAGCTGTCGCGATACACCGACGAACCGAAGCGTGCCGGACGACTGCGCTTCTGTTCTGCTGTGACAATGTCCATGCGCGTACTGCTGCCGGCATATGTCGCCTTGATCTTGCTCGGCTGTGGCGGCGGAGGCGGCGGTTCAAATCCGCCGCCGCCACCACCGGCAGACTCGGGCCTCAATGCGCGCCCGAGCAACACGAGCTGCCTTGCGCCGGCCCGTACGGCCGGGAGCTCGACACTTTCGACGCCACGCGCATTTCCAAACCTGACATTTGCCTCGCCGGTCGCGATGCTTCAGGCGCCGGGCGACGCGTCGCGCTGGTTCGTGCTGGAACAGGCGGGCCTGGTTCGTGCCTTCGATAACGACGCGGCCGTCAACACGACGCAGGTGTTTCTCGATATCCGCAACCGCGTGTTCAATTCAGGTGAAGCGGGGCTTTTGGGATTCGCCTTCCATCCGAACTTTGCCATGAATGGCCGCGCCTATGTCAATTACAGCGTATCGGTCGGTGGATCGGTGCGCTCGATTACCTCCGAGTTCATGAGTCCGGACGGCGGCATGACGCTCAATCCGAATTCGGAACGCGTGTTGCTGACGGTCAACAAGCCATTCAGCAACCACAATGGCGGCAACCTGGCGTTCGGGCCGGACGGTTTCCTGTACCTCGGATTGGGCGATGGAGGCGGCGGCGGCGATCCGCAGGAGAACGGGCAGAATCCGCAGCGCCTGCTTGGCAAGATGTTGCGCATCGATGTGGACCAGCAGCCGGGTGGCGAGCCCTATGGGATCCCGGGCGGCGCCACCGGCAATCCTTTCGCCGGAAATCCACGCTGCAACATCGACGGCACCGGCACGCAGAATTGCCCGGAGATTTTTGCGCTGGGCCTGCGTAACCCCTGGCGCTGGAGTTTCGATCGCCAGACTGGCTTTCTATGGCTCGCCGATGTCGGTCAGAACAGCTTCGAGGAGATCGACATCATCGACCGCGGCGGCAATTACGGCTGGGACGCTCGCGAGGGCGCGCACTGCTTCGAACCGTCGAGCGGATGCCAGACTGCCGGCCTCATCGATCCGGTCGCCGAGTACGGTCGCGCAATGGGCTTCTCGGTCACCGGTGGTTACGTCTATCGCGGCGCCCAGACGACAGAACAATTCGGGCGCTACATCTTCGCGGATTTTGGCAGCGGCATGATTGCTTCCCTGACGCCGGGTGCCGGCGGAACATTTACCTTGACGTCGCTCGTGCAGCCCGGCGCGACACCGCCGGGTGCGCCGGGGCAGCTGTCGATATCCGCATTCGGTGAAGCCAACGACGGCGAGCTTTACGTTCTCGATTATGGCCGTGGCCAGATCCGTCAGCTGATTTTTACCGGCGGAGGCGGCGGCGACAATGTGCCGCAGCAATTGTCCGCCACGGGATGCATCAACACGACGAGCGCTGGCGCACCCCCGCTGCTCACCTTGATTCCGTATGCGCCGAACGCCGCATTCTGGTCGGACGGAGCGGTCAAGGAGCGCTGGATCGGCCTGCCGAATGGCCAGAATATCGCCGTGCAGGGTGATGGTGACTGGGACCCGCCGAATGGCACGGTGCTGGTCAAGCACTTCCGGCTTGGCAACCAGCTCGTCGAAACGCGGTTGTTCATGCGACACCCGGACGGTGTCTGGGCCGGCTACACCTACGAGTGGAATCCCGCGCAGACTGAGGCCACGCGAGTCACCGGTGGCAAGACGGTGGCAATCGGTAACCAGAACTGGATATTCCCAAGCGAAGCGCAGTGCATGCAATGCCACACGCAGGCGGCCGGCTTCAGTCTCGGACTCGAAACTGCGCAGCTCAATGGGTTGCTGACTTATGCGCAGACCGGGCGCAACGCCAATCAGATCACCACGCTGAATGCGGTTAGCGTGCTTTCGCCACCGGTCACCGCGAATCCGCCGGCGTATGCGAACCCGACTGACGCGAATCGCACACTGACGGAGCGCGCGCGCGCCTACCTGCACACGAATTGCGCAAACTGCCATCGCCCACAAGGGCCGACGCCGGTCGCGCTCGACCTGCGCCACAACACCGCGCTTTCCCAGACCGGCACCTGCGATGTGGCACCTGCGGCGGGCGATCTCGGCATCGCCAATGCGCTCATCATCGCGCCGGGAGAATCCGCGCGCTCGGTGCTGCTTGCGCGGATGTCGCGGCGCGACGCGAACGCGATGCCGCCGATCGCCAGCAATATGCGCGACGCCGCGGGCGAACAGCTGATCAGCGCGTGGATTGACTCACTGACCGCGGCGAGTTGCCAGTAGCCAGCTCGCAGCTCCGGCGCCGCGATCCCGGGATTTCCATTCCGCCTTTCGGTCCCTTATGCTCCCCGCAGTTCTCCCGGCAAGGGACTAACGATGCGTCAGCTTCTGGCTTCCGTCCTGTTCTTGCTTGCAACGAATGCTTTGCCTGCCATTGCACAAACCCAGGCAACTGATGGCCTGCCTGAAAACCTGAAACTGCCGCAAGCGCGGTCCGAACTCTGCGAGATGCCGGAAGAACTTCCGGCGCCTTCGCTGACGGAACCCTTCGCGATCGGCGAGGCGCTCTACGACCCGGGGCGGGTCGCCGACGCCGTCGTCTCGCTTCTGGAACTCATGGGCGTCGGCATCGACAAGGCGGATGGCACGCCGCTGCGCACCAGCGACAAGCGTGGCGGCGCTCCGTTCCGATTGACCGAGGCCGAAGTGCGCCGCTTGATTGCGATGGGGCGCGCGGATGCGGCGAAAGCGGCAAAGAAAGGCCGCCCTCCATACTCATTCAAGGACCTGCACCTCGCGGTTTCGCCATTGCTGCCGGAATTCCCGGTTGAACGCCTGGCCGGGGCGTATTCCGAGGCCTACGAAGCGAACCCCGATGCGCTGGTGCCGCAGGTGCTGATGGGTCAACCCATCGAAGCCAATACGCGACTGATGCGCACGCAAATCTGGTTGCTGCTGGTCGACGGTTTTGTGCCACCGGGCACAAAGAATCCGGCGCCGGCCTGGGGAAGCGCCGGCAAGTTGCTGCCACCGCTGCCGTCCCCGAATCCTGGCTGGAGCAATGCAGACTGGCTCGACCTTGTCCCCCGATTGCCGCTCCTGGCCTGGTGGCCGGCGCTTGAGATCGCTCCGCAGCCAGCCCGGGCTCACGAGGGGCACGGGGGCCCGGGCGCGCCGCTGACGCTGACGGCCCGGATAGTGATTCCGCCGGAGCAGGGGGTTTCCCCCTCGCGTGGATTGTCGCTGCTGAAGCCAAAGACGCAGGGCCTCGGTGACCAGCGCATCACCTTGAATGCGCACTATGCCGCCACACTTCTCGAGCACGGCTCGTTCGCACCCGCGTTCGGCTCCGCGACCACTACCGACAAGACCGGCGCTGCGCGAATGACTTACACCCCCAAGGCTGAGGTAGCGAATGGGCGCGGCAGCGTGTCCAGTGACACGGCAGAGATCAGGGCCACGATCAGTCAATGGGACCTGGTTTCGGCGCGCTACGAAGTGCCGGCACAACTTCGCGGTTTCCTGATTGGCGATGTGACAACCTGCGGCGCCATCAAGATCAGTTGGCATGCCGGGGCGTCGCAGGCCGGAATGCCTGCCGGAACGCCTGCCGGAACGCCGCCGACCAGAACCCCGCCGGCCGAAGAGTCATTCAATATCCGGATCACCAACCATTACGACATCGTTCTCGACATGGGTCCGCTCGGTGGGGGCACGCACAAAGGCGAGGACGGGGTCGAGGGCACCCTTGAATTGCAGGGAGACGGCACCTATCGCGGAGTCGTCACGGGTCACGCGAGCGGCACGCAGGAGCTCCATGGCCTGGGCCAGGCAGCGTGTCCGACCGCGAAGTCCGACGGATCGCAGGAACTTCTGGTCATCGGTACGCCGGTAGCGAGCTTCGGCCCATTTCACCAGGCCTCCGATTACGTCTGGGTGAGCGGCCAGCCGGATGGCGGGTGGCTCTCCCTGGAATTTTTCCCGACGACCAGGGCTCGCTATACTCAACGCGACCCGTGTCAGACGGAGATCCAGCAGGCCGATGATCCCAATACGCCCTGGTTCCTGCCATTCAACGACGCGCAGTGGACGATTCGGCACGCGGGCTACGGCATCGCGCTCCCCAAATCTGGCAAGCTGATTTACAAGGATAATTTCTCCAGATCGACCGTGGTTGGCAAATCAACTTGGGACGTCATCGTCGAACGCAAGTGAGCAAGTCCGACGCGATTCCATTCCGTAGGGTTTGAGGAGTCCGCGAATAATGGCATCAATTCCATTCACCGATAACTACACCGACCTGTCGTCGAACCGCGGCTTCCAGTTCAAGTTTCACTGCAAGAAGTGCGGCAACGGCTACATGTCCACCTATCAGGCCAACACATTCGGTACCGCGGCCGCGGCGGCCGAGGCGGTTTCAGGATTGCTTGGCGGCATCTTCGGTCGCGCGGCGCAATCGGCGCAATCGCTTGGACAGATGGTGGCGGGACCGCAGCATGACGCCGCACTAAAGAATGCGGTTGGTGAGATCAGCCCGATCTTCAAACAGTGCAGCCGCTGCGGAAACTGGGTATGCGAGCCGATCTGCTGGAACAGGAAAGCCGGGCTGTGCGAGGGCTGCGCGCCGGATCTCGACGAGGAAATCTCCTCGGCGCAGGCACAGGCGGCCAAGGCCCAGGTCATCGAGAAAGTGCGGTCCGTGGATTACGTCGGACAACGCGACCTGGCCCAGGTCGCCGCCGTGAATTGCCCCACGTGCGGCGCAAGGACCCAGGGCGGCAAGTTCTGTCCCGAATGCGGTGCCGTGGTTGCCCAGAAGAAGAAGTGCGGCAGTTGCGGTGCCATGGCCGAGGGATCGCCAAAATTCTGTCCAGAGTGCGGCAAGCCGTACGGCGGCTAAGGTGACCGACGAGCCACGCCGGGCCCGCGCGACCTGGGCATTGGAAGATGCCGCAGGCCTGCGCATCCAGCAAGCCGAAAGCGAAGCGGTCATTGACGACACATGCATGAGCATCGGAACGATCAGTGTGGCTTTCGTGGATGTGGATGCGCTGTGCGCCGCCGACTACCGCATCGAGCTCGACCTCTGGCCCGCAGGCCGGTTGGTCCTCACCGAACTCGGGCGTCGCTTCGACAGTTTTACCCGCGCGCTGCGCCAGGCCAGGAACCAGGCCCGTGTTGCTGGCCTCCTTGCACACGCGCCCGCGCTACCCGGAGTGTTTGAAGGCGCCTTGCTGTCCCCGGCACCCGCGGACCCGGTAGAACTGCAGGTCTATTCGACGCACATCACGATTGTTCCCGCGAATGCGGATCCCTGGCAGATTCCCCTGGGTGTACTCCTTGACGTAGCCGTCAGCGACGACCCGCCATCAGTCGTATTGGTAACCGGCGATGGGCGCATTGCGATCGGCCAGCTCGCGCGCAGCCGCGACGCCTTTCACGCGTCCATTTCCGCGCAGCGCAATGCCCAGGCGCAATTACTTGCCAGATACACGAACCGCAGCGGATTCGCGGATGGCCTTGGTATTCCTCGTGACCGGATCTCTGGATTCGACGCGCTGCTGGAGCGCTGCTGCTGCGCGGATCGCATTGACGGTGCAAGAAAAATCCTGGCGAGCGAATCCGGGGGCCAGTCGCGCCTCGGATTCGTGCAGCTGTTGGATCCGGACGCAGAATCGCTGCAGGCCAAGTCGGCACTGCCCGGAAATTGGGCGAGCTTCCTGCTCGTTCCAGCGGGCAATCGCGTCGTGCTGGAAATTCTCGCCGGTCCCAGCGCGGCAACTTATGTGTTTGAAGGCGATATCGATGCGGTGAATCGCGATCTCCAGCTGCTGCATTTTCGACGTGCGGGTCTCGCGCTGAGCGCAGCGCAGGCGGAGATCACGCCTGACAATCCACATCGACTTGCCTTGCGGCGGCTCGAACCGCTCAAGCGATTGCGCGCCGCCATTCGGGGAAGGCTGGTGCACGGCGCAGATTGGAGTGCTGCGCTGGCAAAGGCACTCGTCGCAGACTGACGATCACTTCGATCCGTCAGGCCCGAACTCACGCCTCAGCGTCGGATCACAAACCGGTCGCCTTCGACACCGAACTCAAAAGTCGTGGTCTGATTCGGGACGATGGTCACCGGCTCCTCGAGAACCTGACCCAAGGCGTCAATCCGGAGCTTATACGTGCCAGGCGGCAGTTCGCGGCTCAGCTCGCTGGTCTGACCTGAAACGAGGATCTTTCCCGATGCATCGAGAATGTCGTATGGCAGGCGATTCAAGGCGGCGAGCTTGACCGCGCGTGACAGCTGCTCCCCGTCCTGGGCGCTGTAATAGCGGCCACCCGTCGAGCCGGCCAGCGCAGTCAATTCGGCCACGGCGGTTTCGCCGGTCAGCGTGAAACCGACGATGTTGAGCGTGACGTTTACGCCGGACGCCTGGATCTCTGCCGCGGCCGCTTTCGCATCACCCTTGCAGCTCTCTTCGCCGTCGGTGATCAGGATCACCGACCCGCCGCCGGCGGCGCGCAGGTCGCCGACGGTCTGCAGGATCGAGCGGATCAGTGGTGTCTCGCCACGCGGCTTAAGGCGCGAGGCCGTCTTCACGATGCGCTCGCGATCGAGCCTGGCAATCGGCACGACCAACTCGGTGTCCGAACACGTCTGGGCAGACTTCGACGAGTACCGATGGCCGTAGACGCGCAGACCGACCTTCAAGTCATCCGGCAGGGTGTCGACGGTCGTTTTCAGGACTTCAAGGGCTGTTTTCCAGCGCGTACTCGTGCCGAGCTTGGTGTTCATGGAACCCGACACGTCGAGCACGATCTCGAGGTTGGGCGTTGCCGGCTTGTCGCCCTGCTGCTTGACGATCTGCAGCGCGCCGGTCGGGTCGGCTCCGTACGAACCGGCCAGTCCAATGACCGCCCACATGGTATGGGCAAAGTCCGACGGCCGCTCGCTCTGCGTGTGGATCGATTTCCACAAACCATTATCTGGTGTCGGCTCGTTCATCTGGCTCTGCAGCAGGAAGTCCACGCCGCGCCGGAACATCGCGCCGTGAATGCTCACGCCGGCCTGCTTGAATGCGTAAAGCACCTGCCCCGTCGCGATCGCGTTCGACCCATCGGTGGCCGAATGTTCCTTCCAGCCACCGTCGGGCTGCTGCTCCGCGGACAACTCTTCCACCACCGACCAGGCTGTGCGCTTCTGGTCAGATGTGCCGTCGCGCATCAAGGCGATGATCTTGAACACCTTGTCCTGGTTGGTTGTCGGCTCGTTTGCGGCAATCCACGCGGCGCCGCGCGCGGCGGCCTGCTGGTACGTCGGATCGTCAGAATGGGTGGCCGCCCAATCGAGCGCCACCAGCGCGTTGGACGTGGTCATGAATTGACCCTGCACGATCGGAGGTGCGGGCTGGTCCACGGGGATGGCGCCGTCCGCGGCTTGGATGGAAACCAGATGGTCCGCCGCCTCGAGCAGCAGCCCCTTCGGATTGCGTGTTTCGGGTTGTCCCTTATCGCTGCTGATTCCGGTGGCTGCTGCCGCATAAGCTACGCCCATCGCACCGAACACCGATGCGGAGTGCGACCAGCCGAACCAGGTGCCGGAGTCCGTCTGCCTGCGGGTGAAATCGTCGAGCCAGCGAACCGCGGGCATGCTCACGCGATAGCCCATCTTTAGCGCCACCGCCTGGCCCATGAGCACCTGGCTTTGTACATGACAGCCGAAGCAGGGGTTCCGCTTACTCCAGTCCCACGCCGCCTGTTGCAGCCATTCCAGGCCGCGCTGCGCCGCCTCGCGCGGACCGCCTTTCCAGTACTTCACGTCGGGGGCGCGCGTGAACAGCGGCACATAGTCGCGGCGCAGGGCTTCAAGCACACGGACCTCTGCGATCTCGAGGCTCTCCATCGAGGCGCCGGACAGCACGCGCAGCTTCACGTAGCGCGCCTCCACGGGCGTAAACGTCACGGTCTGCTCGCCCGATTTTTCCTCGAGCGTCGCGGCAGCCACCTTGGTGAAATGTTCGGTCGGGCTGTCCGGGGAAGTCCAGACCTCGACATCCTTCGGCGCCCACGTGGCAGGTTCGGGCAGGACGATCACGAGCGCTCCGACCAGGGTCGGTTTGCGCTCATAGAATGAGAAGACCACCGCCTGTGGGTAGGCCACGGGGTCGAAGTTCACGAGCCGGCCAAGCTGCCAGGACGGAGCGAGCAGCCCATCGACCATGCGCCGGCCGGTGAAGCCAGGCCCAAAATTGGCGGTGAGTTCCTCGATTCCGCCGCCCACGTCATTCGCGGCAATGTTGACGTCTGTCAGCTTCGTTCCAAATAGCGGCGCGGCGGGTGCGGGCGTTTCCGCCGTAGGAGCACCGGCTTGCGAAGACTGTTCGCCTTGCCGGGAACACGATGTGCTCGCCAGGGCGACGAAGATCAAAGCGGCGGCAAAATCGATTCTCATGCAGGCGGGGGCGTGAGAGGTCACGCATATTCCTTCGGTACCAGGTGCCCAAGCTGCATTAGAGGAGGGTGGACCACAATTCGACGAGGCCTTGCCACTGTATTTCTATTCCCTTCTGCCCCCAGTTGCTTGTCAGGTTCCTGACGAACCCCGCAGCCTGCTGTGCGTCCTGCGCCTCTACGTAGTCGATCGTCGTATTCCCAATCCGAACCTCGAGAGTTACCCCCCTCTCGGTCCGAATGACCGTTCCTTCCGCGGTCGACGAATGGAGGCCCTCGTCCGTCACGGCGATGGTCGCGCCAGAGTGCGGATCTACTTGCCACCAGGCAAAGCGTGGGGCGCCAGCGACGGCGACGGGTCGGTCGGGTGCCACAATGACCCGACCCGTGGCCAATGATTCGTCGATCCTGGCTCGTGCGTCCTCGGGCACACTTGCCGCGAGCGCGGCACTATTGTGCGCGAGGAGCACTGTTGGAATCTTTTCGGCCTGAGCCCTTTCAAACACTAGGCTGGTGCTCATCACCGGCGCCGGAGGCGATTCCTGCGCTGGCTTACCGTCTGCAAAAAAGCCGATGACTAGCCGCTCCAGCGTGCCGTTGACGACGCCATGCAGCACTTCGGCGACAAATAATTGATCCCTGCGAAATCCGGACACCACGACGCGAGGCTGGTCTCGTCGCAGATCCAGGTTGAGCCGTGGAGTTCCATCCCAGGCAGACAGTTCGGCAACGTAGACACGTGGCGTGTCGGTGTAGATGCGCAAAATCCGGCCCGTTGTGTCGGCGACGCGGCCAAGCAGGCCATCAGAAATAGCAGTGAAAGCGATGCTGATCATCCGCAGATGATCGCCAACGTTGGCGTCTTCGTCTTCAGATTGTGGCGGACCGTTGGTGATGCCCCTCAAATGCTCGGCGTGGATGGCGCCGGTAGTAACGAAGAAATCGTAGACCGCTCCAGCGAGGTTTTCAGGATTGCTGCTGCCCCCGTCTCCAGCCGCGACGCTTTCGGTGCTGAGCGTTACTCCATCGATCCGTCGCTTCTTGCCGACCCGATCGAAGATTTCCCGTATGACCTTCTCTTTTCGACCATCCGGCGCAATGAACTCGAGCCCAACGAACTCTGCAGTCGCCGTTGGAATCGAGTCGTCACCTCCACCGCCACCACCTAACGCATCTACCAACCCTCCAGCGGGGTTTCCGTGAGGGACCTTTAGCCAGAATGGCAATCCGATTACCTGTTCCAGCTGGGCGATCAGTACCGGTCTGACTTGGCTCCCGCCGTTGCTCTGTGCCGCTTCGTGGTTGAGAAAAACGTCCACGCCCGAAAGATCCGCCGCTTTCGCGGCGTAATTGAGGACCTCTCGATACGCGGGCTTGTCGCCCGTGTACTCCTCGATGCGGACGCGGAGTTCGACGCGGTGAAATATCCCCTCGGGTAAGACGTCGAAGGTTTCCTCTGCCTTCGTATAGACTTGGCCAGGTGCAGCCGTGGCAAAAGAAGGATCCATCGCGACCCAAGCGCCGTTCTGCCACCACTCCACCCAATAATGATCCTGCGTCTCCTTGATCAATGCATCTCTAGTCACGGCGGGCTCGCTTCGATCTGGATGCCCCGCCTTCTTCAGACTCTCGGCCAGCAGCGTGCCATCGCGTTTGATCGCGATCATCAATTTCTCGACTTCGGCCTTTTGCTCCGGCGATCGGTCTTCGGCGTCAGCCGACCTCCCGGATACACGTTCCGCCCACATCGAAGAGACCAGATCTTGCGCGGTCGACTCACTTAGCTTCCCATGTGCATAGCGGACGCGTTGCCCCGAGCTTACGAGCAGGCTCGCGAGCAACGCAGCGCGATCCACTGTGTTGCCGGCCATCGCCATCAGCGTACCGCGCGGTCCGCGCAGGCAGCCGCTGTAGGCTTCAAACGCAATCTGGTCGCGCACGAATTCGAAGATTCGGGATGGGTCTTTCCCGAGAGCCACGGCGAAGTACCGCGGTTCAACGTGCGACAGATCGAACGCACGAGGCACCGGCAGCTTTAGCGATTCGGTTGAAGTGCGGCGCAGGCCTGGACCGTTATTGTTGGGCTCGTCATTGCGATTGGCCTGCTGGCCGCTGCTGGTCAGTTCGAGGGCCTGCGTGGCCGCAGTATTCGGCGCGGGCGCTGCCCCAATTTCCCGGTCACCGCAGGCCACAACCAGCATTGGCGTGAGGACAACCACCCAGCGTGCCAGTCGGTGTTTCGTGCTCATAATTCCCATTTCATGACTCCTGCGTGAAGGCGTGAGAATATACTCCGTCCGACGCGGACCGCCCATCGACCTGAAGAAGCACGAGGCGGGCGTTTAGGGGGAAATTCCATGCGTCCATCTCTGCCCCGAATGAGCTGGGTCGCGGCTGGCGTGGCTGCGGCCGCCTTGTTGACCTCTGCGACTGTCGAGGGCGCAGTAAATGTACCGGTCATCAGCGCTCGCAGCTACGTCAGCGGGAGCGCGAAGGTCATAGTGGCCGGGTCGATCGAAATCACGTCCCGGAAGATCAAGTCCCAAATCCGCGATCGCTGAGGGATTCGTCGATGCTCGGCAGGCTGAAGGATCGCGTGCTCTCCTGGCTCGACGCCACCCTGGCGGCGCTCGGTGACGGCTTCCTCCGCAGGTGGACCAAAGTCGAGCGTAGCTACAAGCGGCCGTTTTCGCGGTTTTCGGCGTGGCTGAAATTCGCCTTCTATCCGCTGCTCGCGATCGGCGCGATTGTCTGGCTTGGCTGGGACTGGGGCCACGCACGCTCGCTCAACTCGGCTGAAGATGCGATCTTCGATCGCGTGGTGCAGTGGCGGCCGTTTGAACCAAAGCCTTCCGGCCGCGTGGTCGTGGTCGAAATTGACGAGTGCTCAATCGAATATTTCCGCGCCCATGATGAAGGCGGCTGGCCGTGGAGCCGGCAACGGCATGCGGATCTGCTCGACATGCTCGATCGTGCCGGGGTGCTCGCGGTCGGCTACGACGTGCTGTTTACCGATGCCTCGCAGGATGATCCGATTGGCGATCAAACCCTGGAAGCCATGGCCGCAGGCGGAGCCGGCCGGTTTTTATTCAGTTCCACACGACTGCATCCGGATTATGACGAGGGTTCGCCTTTGCGTGCTTCGCAAGCCCCTGCGGCGTTTGCGCTAAAGCCCCACCCACAGGATGATCCGAAGGTCGCGTTACTGCTGCCATACGGTCGAGCGATGGCCAGATTCAGCGCGATTTCGAATGTGACCCGCAATCAAGACGGCGTACTGCGCGATATTTCGTTGCGCGAGACCGTCGGGGACTGGGCTTTGCCTGCGCTGCCGTTACGCCTGGCGATGACTGCCACGTCGCGATCACCACAGGGTTTTGCCGCCACGGTGCGACCGAACTGGCGACAGGACACCCGACTACCACGGATCAGCGCCGCCGATCTGTTGACCGGCGACAAACCCGTCTGCCGCGCTGCGACGACAGCGCTGCCTGCATTGAAGGACCGCGTGGCGTTGGTCGGCTATACCGCATCCGGACTCAACGACGCCAAGCCCACTCCCGTCGATCCGGTGATGCCGGGCGTGGAAGTCATGGCTGAGGCCACCGAGGCATTGATCGCCAACAGCGCGATTCGCACGCCGCCAGCGTCGCTGAAATATGTCCTTGCCACGTTGATGGTCATGCTGACCACATTCGCCTTCTACCGTGGCGAACCGGCCAGCGACATCGACTCGGTTTTTGTCGCCATCAATCTGGTGTTGTTAAGCACAGCTTTCGTCGGTCTTACGTTCTTCGGGTTCTTCTTCGACATTTTCGCCAGTGTTGGTTTCGTCAGCCTGATCTTCGGCTTGTGTCGCTTGTACGCCGGGGTACAACGCGGGCGCGCAATCGGTCATGGCGATTTCCTGCCCGAATTCGATCCAGCCAAAGATCGCTGGCTGGCGATTGCGCGCTTGCGCTTCGTGCCTGATGCCAATCTCGACGAGAAATCCGTGGCGCGGCGGTGGCGCGAATATCATCGCCGATTGCGACGCTTTTTGTATGCTGGCAGCGATGCGGTGATGCTGGAGGGCGTGGTCGAACGCAAGAGCTTCTTGCATGAGGCCCTGAACGATTTGATGGTGCTGGTGTGGCACGGCGAGAGCGAGACCGCAGCGCGCACTGCCGCAATGCAGGATCTCGCGAGACTCGAACGGCAGTTGGCCGAATACGACGCACGTTTGCCCGATGATGGCAGCGTGCGCCTGGCTTTTGCCTGCGCCGAGATTGCCAACAGCGCCGATGATCCCGGACTTGGCAGGCGCCTGCGCCTGCGCGATATGATCGGCCAGGTGCTGGCGTCTTCGACCGAATGGCCGCTGTCGCAGCGAACCGCGTATTTGGTTCAAGCCGCTGACTCTCCAGGAGGATCCTGATGCGCGCTTTTCCCATGGCCTTGATCGCGACCGCGTTGCTGGCGTCGGGCGTGAGTGCGGCCGAGCTGGCCGCTATCGTGCAAAAACCGACGATTGATGTGTATGCCCAGCCCAAGTTGGACTCGCCAAAGATCACGACCTTGAAGCGCGACACCGCAGTGAAGATTTCCGCGCAGCAGGGCTTGTGGTACGAGTTGCAGATGCCTGCGGGCACGCCCGGCTATGTGCGTGTCAATGACGTGCGCATCGACTATGCCGGCGTCGAGGATGGCGATGCCAATCTGCGCGTGCTGATGGGTGGCAAGGCCGGTGAGGGTCGCGTCACCGAAACCGCTGGCGTGCGCGGTATCGATGAAAGCGACCTGAAATCCGCAGCATTCGATCAGGCACAACTGACTGCGATGGTCGGCTATCGGGTTGATGACTCCGCTGCCGCCGCGCATGCCGGCGAGCAGGGCTGGCAGGCGACCAGCGTCGCATATGCCGGTGAAGCCAAGCCTGGCAAGAGCACCGGGAAGTCGCCTTCGGAAGCCCCCGCACAGCAGTCGACGGCACAGGCTGCGAGCAGCGTACTCGGTTCATTGGGCCACGATCTCGGATCGCTATTTGGCAAGACCTCCAAGGTGATTCCGAAATCAGAAGGGGAGCTTTCGGCGGAGGAACTCGCACTCGGCCCGGCTATCGCCGGCCGCATCCTCGGCGCGCGCCCATTGTGGAACGATGCCGTTGCACAACAGCGCGTCAATGTGGTCGGACGCTGGGTCGCCTCGCAAACCAGCCGGCCCGAGCTGCCGTGGACCTTTGGCGTGATCGATACGCCGGAAGTCAATGCATTCGCCGCGCCTGGCGGCTACATCCTGGTCACGCGTGGCCTTTACGAGCTATTGTCTTCGGATCGCGAAGTCGCGGCGGTGCTTGGCCACGAAATCAGTCACTGCGTGCAGCGTGACCACTACAACGTGATCCGCAAGCAGGAGATGGCGAGCATGGGCAAGGACGCTGTTTCCAGCAAGATCGAGGTGGGGAGCGGCAGCGTGGCCGAAACTTACGCCAGGCAGTATGTCGAAAAACACGGCGCGACCATCATGTTGACCTCACTCGATCGCGAAGCCGAGTACCGCGCCGACGAAGCCGCGGAAATCTATCTTGCTCGCGCCGGGATGAATCCGCTGGCGCTGTATGCGGTATTGCAGAAGATGACTGCACTCGGCAGCAAATCGGCGAGCTTGGCGCAACTGTACAAGACGCATCCGGCGCTGGATGCGCGGATGGATCGCATCGACAAGCGTGGCTATGGCGGGCTGGAGGCGTTCACCACGCGGGAGTGAGTGCAGGGAGAGGAAAGCAGATCGCGCTACTTCACCAGCCGCAGCGCAAACGGATAACGGTAGGCGATGCCCTGGTTGGCCTTCATCGCCGCCATGATCACCAATACCAATGCGCCGATGCCGATGATCATCATCAGCGGGATGGCCAAGACTGCGCCAGTGCCCAATGAAAGGAGTGTCAGGAGCAGCAGCACCAGGCCGGCGATTGAGACGGTGATGGCGAAATTCAACGCCTCCTTGGCCTGATCGTTGACGAAAGGCATGGTGTCTTTCTTCATCTGCCAGATGACCAGTGGCCCGATGAAGAAACCGATGCCGCCGGCCCAGCCAGAGGTCACGAGGCCGCCGAGCAGCGTGGACAGGTGTGCAAACATCGCCCACTGCTTTTCCTCGGCGCTGGCAGTGCCCGCAGGCGCAGGCGGTGCTGACAGGGCATCTTTCAAGTTGGATTCGTTCATGAGGTTTTTCCCCTGTATTGGTTGTGGTACAGCCCCTCGGCCGAGGATACGTCAAATAACCGTTCCGACCCAAATACTCGTGCCATTACCAAGAGCCGGGTCGGAAGAGTAGGATCCCGCCTGAACGAGCCGCCCGGCTCACGAATTGGGGGGACGTCATGGCTTCGCCGTATCTGCGCCGCTCGGCGCTGTCCGCATTGATCCTGCTTGGTTCGCTGCCAAGTCTCGCTGCCGAGCCACCCGGCGACCTCTGGGAGGTGACCTCCAAGATGTCGATGGAGGGGATGCCCTTCGATATGCCGGCACGACCGTTGAAGATCTGCGCGGCGAAGAACTCGCAGGAGCCGCCGGGCTCCACGAATGACGAGCGTGGATGCACGAATTCGGACATGCACAGGGTGGGGAACAAGGTGAGCTGGACATCCAGTTGTTCCGGGCCGCCTGCGATGACGGGCCAGGGCGAGATTACTTACGAAGGCACGGACTCCTACAGCGGGGCTATCAAATACGTCACCGATGATGGAAACATGACGATCAATCTCACCGGTCGCAAGATCGGCGGCTGCGACCACCCGAGGTAGGAAATCGCCATGAAAAAAAGACTACTGGGCCTGGCCTTGTCCGTGGCCTCGCTCGCCGCGGGTGCGGCGCCAGTCGACCCCTGGACGCTCGCGCCGGCACTCCCCACCGCCTGCTTCAGCGGGGAGGACCATTTTTCCGAGCAGGCCAGTACGCAGCTCGAAAAAATTCAGGCGACGAAGGGTCGGCAGGAGGCAATCAACCGGGAGATCGATGATCGCGTGAAGGCAATTGAACCCATGGAGCAGTCGAACCGGATGGTGCAGTACATGCTGGACCATCCGGAGGACTCTCAAAAGGTGATGGAGGCCATGCAGTCGCAGGGGCAGTCATTTAACGAGACCGCCGTTGCGGATAGTCAAGAGGAGATCCGGCAGAAGCAGGCGCTCGACGCACTGGTCGCCCGGTACGTTGCCGCATTGGAAACAGCGAGTCGTCCGCATTACGACAAGATCCATGCGCTTCCGTTGTGCGACGGGGAATGTGCCTCGCCACCGTGGGCCATCGAGGCGGCGAAGGCGCAGTACCGCGAGATCGACCAGGAATACCTGAAACTCTGTGGCCAATGGTGGAAGACGGGACCTTTCCACACCTGGTTTGCAGGTTATCGGAAGTTGCTGGTCGGGCGGATCCCGCTGGCAGAAGAAATGGCAGCGTCAGCCAAATCCACCTACGCGATGTTCGGCGTTACAGGCGACTACCGCTCCGTCACGCCGCTGGAAGGGGTTGAGGGCTACACGAAGCTTGCGATAGATATCTTCAGCAAGCGCGACCCGGATGCGACATACGACCACGTGCAGTGGTAGCCCGCCGAAGAGATCACTCACGCGCCAGCGGCAGCACCGTCGATTCCTTGATCACGGTGACGACGATCGAGGAATTCACCGACAGTACGTTTGGAATCTTCGACAGGTGATCGAGGAAGAAGGCCTCGTATTCCTTCATGTCGTGCGTGACGATCCGCAGGCAGAAATCCCATTCGCCGGTCAGCGTGCAGCAGTCGAGCACTTCGGGCCGGTCGCGGATCGCTTTCTCGAATTGCGCAAGCGCATCGCGTCCCTGGGTCGACAGGCGCACGTGCACGTACACCATCACGTCGAGTCCGAGCGCTTCACGGTCGAGCAGGGCGACACGTTGCTTGATGACGCCACTCTCTTCGAGCTGCTGGATGCGTCGCCAGCAGGTCGTGGTAGATAGTCCTAGCTTGGCTGCGAGCTCGGCGGCAGAGAGCGCACCATCCCGCTGCAACTCGTCCAAAATGCGACGGTCACTTCGATCGAGCACAATGTGCAACTTTGTTTTCATATATGGAAGATATTAGACCATATCATTCCACTATTTTGCATTACAGCATAAGATTACGGCTAAATTGACGTAATTCTTGGGTAGAATACGCGGGCCACTCCGGTCACTCCTCGCCACGCGGGTACCCCATGGTCACGAAGTCGCGCCTGCATGTGCCCAGCACTCCGGCCAGGCCCGGTGATGCGCCGGACTTCAGCTACCTCGAATTGTCGCCGGCGGGCGCAGTCAGGCGCCCGGAGTCGAGCTCGCGGGTCCGTGACATGCAGGCGCTGTCCAACGAACTCGTGCGGGTGCTCGACGACCAGCACCAGGCCGTCGGGCCATGGAATCCGCACCTCGATCCCGCGGAATTGCAGATCGCGCTGCGCCACATGCTGCTGACGCGCGTGTTCGACGATCGCATGCAGCGCATCCAGCGCTCCGGAAAGATCAGCTTCTATATGCGTTCTCTCGGCGAAGAGGCCGTGTCGGTCGCAATGGCCATGGCGCTGCATCCGGGCGACATGCTGTTTCCGTCCTATCGCAACCAGGGCATCTACGTCGTGCGCGGGCGACCGCTCGTGGACCTGATGTGCCAGCTGCTCTCGAACACCCGCGACATGTGCAAGGGGCGCCAGCTACCGGTGATGTACCACTGGCGTGAAGGCCGGATCTTCTCGATTTCCGGCAATCTCGCAACGCAGTTTCCGCAGGCCGTGGGCTGGGCAATGGCGGCTGCGATCAAGGGTCAGGATGACATCGCGGTCAGCTGGCTGGGCGAGGGCTCGAGCGCGGAGGCCGATTTCCATTACGCGCTGCTGTTCGCCTCGGTCTACAAGGCACCAGTGATCCTGAATGTCGTCAATAACCAGTGGGCCATCTCCACATTCCAGGGTCATGCCGGTGGCGAGCGTCGCAGTTTCGCCGCGCGCGGGCCGGGCTATGGCATCGCCGGCTTGCGCGTGGATGGCAACGACTTTCTCGCCGTGCATGCGGTCACGCAGTGGGCGGCCGAGCGCGCGCGCACCGGGTATGGCCCGACGCTGATCGAACATGTGACCTACCGGGCCTCCGCACACTCAACCAGCGACGACCCGGCACGCTACCGCCCGAAGGACGACTATCAGGGCTGGCCGCTCGGCGATCCGATCGACCGCCTGAAGGGTTACCTGATCGCGCTCGGCGAATGGTCCGAAGAGCGGCACCAGACGCTCACCGCGGAACTCGAGGCTCACGTCGCCGCATCCTGGAAGGAAGCGGTCAGCTACGGCACGCTGACGGAGCCGCCGCGCCTCGATCCACGCCTGATGTTCGAAGACGTGTTCAAGGAGATGCCGCCGCACCTGCAGAAACAAGCGGCGGAAATGCGCGCCGAGCTGGAGCGGGCTTAAGTCATGGCGCAGAGAAACATGATCCAGGCGCTGAATTCGGCGATGGACATCATGCTCGCGCGCGACCCGTCGGTGGTCGTGCTGGGCGAGGACGTCGGCTATTTCGGCGGCGTTTTCCGCTGCACCGAGGGCCTGCAGCGCAAGTATGGCGAGCACCGCGTGCTCGATACGCCGATCGCGGAGGGCGGAATCATCGCCGCGGCGATCGGCATGGCCGTCAATGGCCTGCGGCCGGTGGCCGAAATCCAGTTCGCGGATTACATCTATCCCGGCTACGACCAGATCGTCAGCGAGCTGGCGCGCTTGCGCTATCGCAGCGCCGGCGAGTTCTTCGCGCCCGTCACGGTGCGCACGCCCTCCGGTGGTGGCATCCGCGGCGGCCAGACCCACTCACAGAGCCCGGAGGCGTTGTTCGCGCATGTCGCAGGCCTCAAGGTCGTGATGCCGTCGAATCCCTACGACGCCAAGGGCCTGCTGATCGCCTCGATCGAAGATGACGACCCGGTGATCTTTTTCGAGCCCAAGCGCATCTACAACGGGCCATTCGACGGCGAGCCGGACAAGCCCGCCGTGCCCTGGAGCGCACATCCGAAGGGGGAAGTGCCTGACGGCCACTACACCGTGCCGATCGGCAAGGCCGTGACGGTCAGAAGTGGAAATGACCTGACGATCATTACCTATGGCACGATGGTGCACGTATCCGAGGCCACCGCCCGCAAGCTGGGGCTTGATGCGGAGATCATCGACGTGCGCACGATGGTGCCGCTCGATACCGACACGATCTGCAGTTCGGTCGCTCGCACCGGCCGCTGCGTGATCGTGCACGAGGCGACGCGTTTCGCGGGTTTTGGCGCCGAATTGTCGGCGACCATCCAGGAGGAGTGCTTCTGGAACCTGCAGGCGCCGATCGTGCGAGTGGCAGGCTGGGACACACCCTATCCACATGCCTTCGAGTGGCAGTACTTTCCGGGCCAGGCGCGCGTCGCAAAGGCGCTGCAGACCGTCATGGAGTCCGAATGAGCCGCTATGTCTTCAAGATGCCGGATCTGGGCGAAGGCACGGTCTCCGCCGAGGTCGTCGAGTGGAAGGTCAAGGTCGGCGATGTGGTCACTGAGGACCAGATCATCGCCGAGGTCATGACCGACAAGGCAGCGGTTGAAATTCCCGCGCCGGTCAGCGGCCGGGTGCTCTCGGTCACCGGCCAGCCCGGCGACATGGTCGCTGTCGGCGCCGAGCTGATCGCCTTCGAAACGGCGGACGGCACGGCTGCCACGGCTGTGCCTGTGCCGGCCCCTGCTGCGAGCGTGGCTCCGGCTGCGGCAACCGCAACCGCATCGCCCGCGACTCGCGTGATGGCATCACCGGCAACACGCCGCAAGGCGCATGTGGCTGGAATTGATCTTGCAACCGTCAGCGGCTCCGGTCCCGGTGGGCGGATCTCCGCGCAGGATCTTGAGGCCGTGATCAACGGGTCAGGCGACACCATCATTCGGCCGGCCCTGCGCACGACACGCGAAGGCACCGAGGAGATCAAGATCATCGGCCTGCGCCGCGTGATCGCGCAGCGCATGAGCGAGGCCAAGCGCAACATCCCGCACTTTGCCTATGTCGAAGAAGTCGATGTCACGGAACTCGAAGCGCTCAGGCAGTACCTGAACGCGAGGCTCGAAAAGGGCGCGCCGTCATTGACCTATCTGCCATTCCTCATCGCGGCACTCGCGCGCGTGCTGGTGCAGTTCCCTCAGTGCAATGCCGTCCATGATGCCGAGCGCAACCTGATGATCCGGCACCGCGCCGTGCACGTTGGTATCGCGACCCAGACACCGGACGGCCTGAAGGTTCCGGTCCTGCGCCATGCCGAAGCGCTGTCGCTCGCCGAGATTGGGCTGGAGGTCCGGCGCCTGTCTGAGGCTGCGCGCAACAACAAGTCCACGCGCGAGGAACTCACGGGCTCCACGATCACGGTCACGAGTCTCGGCAGGCTTGGGGGCATCGCCTCGACACCCGTCATCAACGCACCCGAGGTCGCGATCATTGGCGTCAACAAGGCCGTGGAGCGGCCGGTCGTACTGAATGGCGCAATCACCATCCGCCGCATCATGAATCTTTCGTCTTCCTTCGATCATCGCTTCGTCGACGGTTTCGACGCAGCCGCCATGATCCAGGCGCTGAAGGAGCGCCTGGAGCACCCCGCAACCATCTTCATACAGGATTGATCACGCCATGAACGCACAGGTCATGCATTCCAGGACCGCGCCCGACACCACGACTCGTCCCGCCTTCGGCACCGTGATGGCAAGCACGATGGCTGTCGCCAGTTTCCGCGACGGGAAATGGTCGGCGCACGAGCTCTGCAAGTACGGGCCGATCGAGATCAGCCCGGCGGCGCACGCACTGCACTATGGAAGCACCTGCTTCGAGGGATTCAAGGCTTATCGCTGGGCCGACGGCAGCATCAATGTGTTCCGGATGGACCGCCACATCGCGCGCATGCGCCACAGCGCACGCGGTCTCGTGATGCCGGAGCCGGATGCGGCGCAGGTCGCGGCAATGGTCACTGCGGTCGTGGACCGGGTGCGCAATGAAGTTCCGGAGGCACCAGGTGCGCTGTACCTTCGCCCAATGCTCATCGGCACCGGGGCCAGCATCGGCGGTGCGGCGACGCCACCGGCCGAGGCCATGCTGATCGTGCTCGTGAGCCCGGTCTGGGATTACTTCTCGAGCGGGCCGAAGGCGCTCAGGATCTATGTCGAGGAGCAGGCGATGCGCTGCGCGCCGCACCTTGGCATGATCAAGACCGGGGGCAACTACGCGGCGGCGATGGGCCCGACAGAGGCGGCCCGGCAGAAGCACCAGGTGGATCAGGTGCTGTTCTGCCCGGGTGGCGAGGTTCAGGAAACCGGCGCGGCCAACTTCCTGCTGATCCGGGAAGGGAAGATCCTGACGCGCAGCCTCGATACGACCTTCCTGCACGGTGTGACCCGCGATTCATTGCTCACCATCGCGCCGGATTTTGGCTTCAAGGTCGAGGAGCGCGTGTTCACGGTCGAGGAGATGCTCGACTGGGTCAAGGACGGCGAGGCCGCGCTCTCAGGCACGGCTGCGGTGCTGGCCGGTGTCGGCACTCTGGTGCGCGTCGGCGGGCGCGAGTACAAGGTAGGAACCGGCGAGGTCGGCCCGCATACGCGCCGCCTGCGTGCGGCCCTCGTCGCGATGCAGCAGGGCGAGGTCCCGACGCCGGCAGGCTGGACCACCCGGGTCTGATGGCGCGCCGATGAAGGGGCGCACGCGCGTCAACCATCCGCCCGACGTCATCGTCCCGGCGGACAATCGTCCGCTGGTCGCGCCGATCCACCAGTCGGTCAAGTTCGCCTTCGAGAGCCTCGAAGAGACGATGCGTGCCTACCGCGGCGAGCGGGAGGGCTACTACTACACGCGTCAGGCCAATCCGACAACCCGCCAGCTCGAGAAGCTGCTGGCCGAGTTGCAGGGGCGCGATGACTGCATTGCGCTGGGTTCCGGCGTCGCCGCAGTTGCAGGCTGCCTCTTGTCGCTCACCCGCGCGGGCGAGCATGTGCTCTGCTTCGTCGAGACCTATGTGCCCAGCCGCCAGCTGATCCAGGGCCTGCTGGGCCGCTTTGGCGTCGAGCACACGATGCTGTCCATCGAGGACGATGCGGGCATCGAACGCGTGTTGACCGAACGTCCGACGAAGCTGGTCTGGTTCGAGAGCCCGACCAATCCGGTTACGCGTATCGCGGACATCGGGCGGATCACCCGTGCCGCGCATGCGCATGGCGCATTGACGGTGCTTGACAACACCTTTGCGGGATTCCACAACCACGGCCAGTACGGGATTGACGTCTTCGTGCACAGCCTCACGAAATATGCGTCCGGCCACGGCGACGTGATGGGCGGCGCCATCATCGCGCGCGATGAGCTGATCCGGGGGATCCGGCGCGACGCGGTCCTGCTGGGTGCGCTGCTCGACCCGCACGCCGCGTTCCTGGTCATGCGCGGCATGAAGACCTATTACCTGCGTCACGAAGCGCAGGCCGCAAGTGCTGCGCGCATTGCCGCATTCCTCGACGATCACCCGGTGATCGCTCAGGTGAATTATCCGGGGCTCTCAGGCCACGCACGCCACGCGCTTGCCCGCGAGCAGATGCACGATTTCGGTTCGATCGTTTCCTTCGATCTGGAGGGCGGTCTGGAAGCAGCGCGCGTGTTCTCGGATGCGCTGGAATTCTTCGCGATTGCGCCGAGCCTGGGATCAGTGGAATCGCTGGTGATGCCGGCACAGCTCCTGAAGCCACGCGGCCTGACCGCGGAACAGGTCGCGATCAGCGGCATCACGGACGGCACCGTGCGCCTTTCGATCGGCATCGAGGACGCCGACGACCTGATTGCGGATCTCGACGCCGCGCTTTCGCAGGTGTCGGAAGCCTAGACGCTGCTCGCGACCCGCACGCGGTGCGGGTGATAAGGCAGCACCTCGACGACATCGCCTCCCTGCAGCCGCTCCTGCAGGGCACGCCACCAGCCCGCCTCGAGGATCTCGCCGTGTTTGTCGAGAAACACCTCGCGCAGGCGCCCCTCGAATCCCAGGAAATTCAGGAATGTTTCCGGAAAAACGTCGTTGTCGGCGACGTAGAACCAGCTTTCAGCTCGCATTTCATCGTCGTCGGTCGGCGCCTGCGGAAGATCGCGGAACCGGCAATCCGTGATCCGGCACAATTCGTCGTAGTCGTAGAAGATCACGCGGTTATGACGCGTGACCCCGAAATTCTTCAGCAGCAGGTCGCCCGCGAAAATGTTGGTGTAGGCCAGGTCGCGGATCGCCTGGCCATATTCGATTACGGCCAGCTCAGCGTCCACTGGTGTGGCGCTGCGCAGGTAGAGATTGAGCGGAATCATGCGCCGTTCGATGTAGCAATGGCCGACGATGACGTCGTCACCGTCGACATGCACATTCAATGCGCATTCGCCGGTCAGCTCGGCCAGCATGCCCGGGTCAAAGCGGTGGCGCGGCAGCCGGATCCGCTTGAATTCCTGGGCATCGACGAGGCGCCCGGCGCGGTCATGCTTGAAGACCATGTCGTACTTGGCCATGACCTCTTCGCGCCGGATGCTTTTGACGGCCGGAAATATGTCGCGAATGACCTTGAAAATGACGTCGAAATTCTCGAGCGTGAAGCAAGCCATCACCATGCCGCGTTCTCCTGGTGCGCGCACGAAGCGATCGCCGGTTTCGTCTAGATGCCGGAAGATCTCCCGGAAGCGCTCGGTCTTTCCCTGCTTGGCACGGCCGAGCACGGTAAACAATTCAGAGATGGGCTTGCTCGGCAGGATCGAGCGCAGGAACAGCACGGCCTCGCCGACACGCTCGAGATCGACGTGGAAGTAGGAGCGGGTGAAGCTGAACAGGATCGAGACATCGCTCTCGCGGAGCATCACCGCGTCGACCAGCACGCCGCGCGGTGTGTTGCGAAATGCAATCGCGAGCGGCAGCACCCAGCCGTCGCCCCAGATCCTGCCCACCACGTAGGCCCGGCTCATCTGGTAAAAAACGGGCCGGATGACCTCGACTTGCTGCAGCCCGCGACTCCTGCCGATGCTCTGCAGGTGCATCTTCACGTCGGTCGCGACATGGCTGACGCTGCCCTCGAAATCGCGCCAGGGCGTGCGGAACCGGAAGGCGGAGAGCAACTCCTCGAACAGCAGCTCGATCGAGCCGCGATTGACGTAGCGGTTCGTGCCGACCTGCGCATCGATGCCGCGTAGCGGATCCAGGTCCAGCGCGAAGAACTCGATCGCCGGATCGACGCCGACTGTGTCGAACAGGCGCCGGGTGATCGAGCTGAAAAAGGTTTTCAGGAACTCCGGGTCGGTCAGCCCGGCGATCTGGCCGGCGTAACTTGCCTTGATCGCCGCCCACAGCGCGGTGTCCATGGCACGCGCGTCGAGGCGCTGGCGCAACTCCGAAGCGGTCTGATCGACAATGCTCGAGTAGAGATCGAGGCGCTCGACGACGTCCGCCTGCACCCCGCTCCAGTCGCGATTCTCGAAGCGCTCGGGTGCGCGCCGCGTGATGACCCGGTACTCGGCGTTGTAACGCGCGAATGCGGCGACGATCGCGGCGGCGCAATCATGCGCCAGCGCGGCATCATCCGGCGGCGCGGGGGCCTCAGCCACGGCGACACGCGTTGCGGCACGAGGCGGCCAGGCGCATCAGGCCATGTTGCGGATCAGCGCGTCGCCGAATTCGCTGCACTTGACCTCGGTGGCGCCTTCCATCAATCGCGCGAAATCGTAGGTGACGACCTTGTCGCCGATCGACTTGTCCATGGAGCGGATGACCAGATCCGCGGCCTCGGTCCAGCCCAGGTAACGCAGCATCATTTCGCCGGAGAGGATGACCGAACTCGGATTGACCTTGTCGAGATTGGCGTACTTCGGCGCCGTGCCATGAGTCGCCTCGAAAATGGCGTGGCCGGTCAGGTAATTGATATTTCCGCCGGGCGCGATGCCGATACCGCCGACCTGCGCGGCCAGTGCGTCCGAAAGGTAGTCGCCATTGAGATTCATGGTCGCGATGACGTCGAATTCCTCCGGGCGTGTCAGGATCTGCTGCAAAGTGATGTCCGCGATCGCGTCCTTGATCAGCACGCGACCCGAGGCGAGCGCCTTCTTCTGCTCGTCATTGGCGGCGGCATCGCCTCTGGCGGCGCGCGTGCGTTCCCACTGGTCCCAGGTGTAGGTCTTGTCGCCGAATTCGCGTTCGGCGAGCGCGTAGCCCCAGTTGCGGAATGCGCCCTCCGTGTACTTCATGATGTTGCCCTTGTGCACGATGGTCACGCTCTTGCGCCGATTGGTGATCGCGTACTCGATCGCCGAGCGCATCAGGCGTTCCGTGCCTTCCCGCGAAACGGGCTTGATACCGATGCCGGTGCTGCCCGGGAAACGGATCTTGCCGTAGAGCTTCGGGAAATTGTCCTTCAGCAACGTGAGGAACTTCGTATTCTCGGCGGAGCCTGCCTCGAACTCGATGCCGGCATAGATGTCCTCGGTGTTCTCGCGGAAGATCACCATGTCCACCTTCTCGGGCGAGCGCACGGGCGAGGGCACGCCGACGAACCAGCGCACCGGACGCAGGCAGACATAGAGATCGAGCATCTGGCGCAGCGCGACGTTCAAGGATCGGATGCCACCACCAATCGGTGTCGTCAGCGGCCCCTTGATCGAGACGAGGTATTCGCGGCAGGCCGCGACCGTCTCGTCGGGCAACCAGGTATTCATCAGCCGATTGGCTTTCTCGCCGGCATAGACCTCCATCCAGGCAATCCGGCGTTTGCCGCCATAGGCCCTGGCAACCGCCGCATCGAGCACACGGACGCTGGCCTTCCAGATGTCCGGGCCGGTGCCGTCACCCTCGATGAACGGGATGATCGGCCGGTCGGGAACCTGCAGCTTGCCGTTGGAGACCCGGATCTTTTCGCCGCCCGCCGGCGGCGCAATGGTGACTGCGTTCATTTGTCTGGAAGTACCTCGGTGACGAACAAATTTTAGCACAGGACCCTGGTCGCCCCGGGCCACCCGGATCGTGATGCGGGGGGCAATCCCATGGGCATGTCATTGACCAATGGCAGGGCGCAGCGTAGTGTTTGGCACGTTATGGGCTTGCTAGCCAACCTTCGCCGCCACCAGTTCCGGGCCCCGCGCCTGGTCACTTCGATTCTTGCAGTCGCCTGGTTGGGGTTGGCAGTCGCACCTTGCCACGCGTCAGTGGATGCGGGGCATATGGGATCGTCACACCACGGCTCGATGCCGGCAGGCAGTTGCGATCATTGTCCGGACGCGACCTCCGGTTCAGACGCGCCGTGCGCGATGGTTGCTGCCGGCGATTGCCTGACAAAAGGGCAGGCAATCGTGGAACGCAGCCAGGCTGGCGATTTGCATCTACAGGCCGCGCCACCGCCGGTATACCCGAATTTCAACCTGCTTACTTCTGGCAACAGTTATTCAACCAACGCCAGAATTCGACCGACGCCCGTCGCTCACGCTTCTGTCCAGCAGCGTTACTGCACCTACCTGAAATAGCCATTCCTGCCGTCCGAGTTTTTTCGGCGCCCACGCAGGAGTAGGCATACCTACGTCACTCGACCTGCTGGCGCGGCCGGCCGCATCACCGTTTCCCGATGAACAGCAAGGAGTCCGCAGATGAACAGGCAATCTGTAATCGACCGAAGACGCTTTCTCGCGGCTTTGGCAGCAATGCTGCTGGCCGGGCCCGCATTCGCGGCTCGCGATGTCATCGAAGTTTTCAAGAGCTCAACTTGCGGCTGTTGCACGAAATGGATCGGGCATCTTCGCGCCAATGGGTTCGAGGTACAGGCACACGACGTGGGCGACATCTCGGTGTCGCGCGCAAAGCTTGGCGTGCCGCAGGCGCTAGGTTCCTGCCACACCGGGAGCATCGGTGGCTATCTGATTGAGGGGCACGTGCCCGCCAGGGACATCCAGCGCCTGCTCACGGAGCGCCCAAGTGCGGCCGGCCTTGCGGTGCCGGGCATGCCACATGGTGCACCGGGGATGGAGGGCGATGCCATGGATCCCTACGACGTGTTGTTGTTCCAGACGAGCGGCCGATACACGGTTTATCAGCGATACGGCGCCCGCTAGGGATCGCCGGGAGACCCGCATGAAGTGCATAGGAATGAAGAGATCACCTGACCGGAAGCAGTGTCACGCCGTGATCGTGCTGCTGATCCTTGCGGGCGCGCCCACGGCGCTGCTCGCATCGCCCGCCGACGGGCTCGATCCGCAACTGCGGGAACTGCTTGCAGAAGCGGCGCACAACAATCCCGAGATCCAGGCAGCGGGAAATGAACGCGAGGCAGCGCAGCAACGCGTGTTGCCAGCGGGCGCGCTCGACGATCCGATGTTCGAAGCTGGAGTCATCAACGCCCCGCTGGCATCCCAGACCTTCAGGCGCGAAGACATGACCATGAAGATGCTCGGTCTGTCGCAGAGGTTTCCCTACCCGGGCAAGCGCGGCCTGCGCCAGGACGTCGCCGCGATGGACGCAGAATCCGTCTCGTATGCCTACCAGGAAACCGTCAACCGGGTGGCGCGGGATGTCAAGGCGGCGTATTTCGAGCTCGCGTTCGTCGTGGAATCCGCCCGGCTGGTGGAAAAGAACAGGCAGGTCCTCGAGCAGTTCCTGAAGATCTCCGAATCGCGTTATGCGGTCGGCCAGGGGACCCAGGCTGATGTACTCAAGGCGCAGACTCAACTGACGGGGATGATGGATGAACTGATCAAGCTCGCGCGCGAGCGCCAGTCGATCGAAGCAGAACTGGCGCGCGCCCTCGGCCGCGAATCGGATGCGGGCATCGCCGCGCCGGGGACACTGCCGCTGCCAGAGACGGCGCTACGGTTCGAATCGTTGCGCGAGACGGCGCTGGCGGAGCGCCCCCAGTTACTGGGGCTGAAAAGCCTGATTGACCGCAGCGCAAAGTCGCTTGATCTCGCGCGCAAGGACTATTACCCGGATTTTGACGTGAAGCTTTCCTACGGCCTGCGCGAGGACATGCTCGATGGAACGCCCCGCGATGACATGGTGAGCCTGACGGTCGCCTTCAACTTGCCGGTCTGGCGGGAAAGCAAGCGTGACCCCGCCGTCGCAGAAGCCATCGCGATGCACAACCAGGCGACGGACATATACCAGGCGCAACTGAATGAGGTGTCTTCACAGCTGCGCCAGCAACTGGCGAGCGCCGAGCAAAGCCTGAAATCAGTGCGGCTCTATGAAACCGGCATCTTGCCGCAAGCCCGACTTGCCGTGGAGTCATCGCTGTCCGCCTATCGGGTTAATCGTGTCGATTTTCTGACACTGCTCGATGATCAGATGGCGGTACTCAATTACGAGATCAGTTACGCATCGGCCCTCTCGAATTACAACATGGCGCTGGCGGAGATCGAGTTTCTGGCTGGGAAAGCGCTGTTTTGAATTGGACAACGGGAACGATACCGGGACAGGTGGAATCATGAATCGAATGACATGGATCGGAATCGCCGCCTTCATTGCGGCAGTGTTGGCGGGTGCCGGCTACTGGATGGGAGCGCGCAGCACCGCGCAGGCGCCGCATGAGGCGGCTCAAGGCATGAAGCAGGAGCGCAAGGTCCTCTTCTACCGCAATCCGATGGGTCTTCCCGACACGTCGCCGGTGCCGAAGAAGGATCCCATGGGAATGGACTATGTCCCGGTTTACGAGGACGGTGGGCAGGAGGCCGATATGCCTGCCGGCACGGTGAAGATCAACCTGGACAAGGTTCAGCTGCTCGGCGTGCGAAGCGAGCCAACGCTCTTGCGGGAACTGACGCGCACCGTCCACGCGGTCGGCACGATTCAGGCGGATGAGCGGCTGCTATACCAGGTGGCGCCACGTTTCGAGGGCTGGATCGAGAAGCTCTACGTGAACACGACTGGACAATCGGTCAGCCGCGGCCAGCCGTTGATGGAAGTCTACAGCCCCGACCTCGTGACTGCGCAGGAGGAGTACCTGATTGCGCTGCGCGGCGCCAGTGACCTGCAGGACAATTCTTCCGATGCGCAAGGCGTGATGCAGAGGATGGCCGAGGACGCGCTGCGTCGCCTGCGAAACTGGGAAATCTCGGATCAGGAAATTGAGGCGATTCAGCGGGACGGCAAAGCCAGCAGGCTGCTGGTCTACCGTTCCGCTGCAAGTGGCGTCGTCCTGCAGAAGCCAGGTGTCCAGGGTATGCGTTTCATGCCCGGCGAGGTTCTGTTCGAGATCGCGGACCTTTCCTCCGTGTGGCTGCTCGCGGAAGTTTCGGAACAGGACATCGGGCTCGTGCATCTGGGGCAGGAGGCAACCCTGAACATCGTTGCCTATCCGGGCAAGGCGTTCTCGGGCAAGGTGGTATTTCTCTATCCGACCATCGACACCGAGACCCGCACCGCGAAGGTGCGCATCGAGCTCGCAAACCCCGACGGCCTGCTCAAGCCGGCGATGTTCGCCAATGTCGAACTGGCCACCGGCCATGCGCGCGGCGAGGTGCTGGCGGTGCCGGAATCCGCGGTGCTCGACAGCGGCGCGCGTCAGGCGGTCCTGGTACGCCGTGGCGAGGGCCTGTTCGAACCGCGTGCGGTCAAACTCGGCATGCGGGCCGATGGTTACATCGAGGTGACGGAAGGCCTGCAGGCAGGAGAGCAGGTCGTCGTGCGCGCCAACTTCCTGATCGATGCGGAAAGCAACCTGAAGGCGGCGCTTGAGACATTTGGTGCGCCTGATGAGCACGCCGGGCACGAGGGGCACTGACATGCTGAACCGGATCATCGAATGGTCGGCACGAAATGTCGTCATCGTCCTGCTCGCAACATTCTTCATCGTCGCGGCGGGCATTTACGCGGTTGTAACGACTCCGGTTGACGCGATCCCCGACCTCTCGGACGTCCAGGTCATCGTCTACACCGAGTACCCCGGCCAGGCGCCTCAGGTGATCGAGGACCAGGTTACCTACCCGCTCACGACCGCGATGCTGGGCGTGCCGAGGTCCAAGGTCGTGCGTGGGCTCTCGGTGTTCGGCGCCTCGTTCGTTTACATCATCTTCGAGGATGGAACCGACATCTACTGGGCCCGGTCGCGAGTCCTGGAGTATCTCAATTACGTATCCGGGCGCCTGCCACGCGGCGTCACAGCCTCGCTCGGACCGGATGCAACCGGTGTCGGCTGGGTCTACGAATACGCGGTGCTCGCGAAGGACCGTACGCTGGAAGAATTGCGCACGATCCAGGACTGGTTCATTCGCTATCAGCTCACCAAGGCCCACGGGGTTTCGGAAATTGCCAGCGTTGGCGGTTTCGTCAGGCAATACCAGGTGACGGTCAACCCGCGATTGCTGCAGGCCTACGGTGTGCCGCTGATGAACGTAATGCGGGTAATCCGGGACAGTAATCGCGACGTTGGGGGACGCGTAGTCGAACTGACGGAAACCGAGTACATGGTGCGAGGCCGCGGCTATTTGCGCGGCGTCGAAGACCTGCAAATGCTCGTGGTCAAGGCTGACAGCGGCACGCCCGTGCTGATGCGCGACGTCGCCCGCGTGGAACTCGTGCCGGAGGAGCGGCGCGGAATTGCAGAGTTGGACGGCGAGGGAGAAGTCGTGGGCGGAATTGCCGTGGCTCGTTACGGTCAGAACGCGCTGGATGTAATCGACAACCTGAAGGCCAAGATCACCGAGATCTCAACCGGGCTGCCAAAGGGCGTCTCGATCAAGGCGGTGTACGATCGATCCGAGTTGATTCACCGCGCGATTGACACGCTCACCGGTACGCTTTTCGAGGAAAGCCTGATCGTGGCACTGGTGTGCCTCGTGTTCCTGTTCCATGCCAGAAGCGCCCTGGTTGCGATCATCATGCTGCCCGTCGGCGTGCTGATTGCCTTCATCGTGATGCAAAGAATGGGGATCAATTCCAACATCATGAGCCTGGGGGGCATCGCCGTCGCGATCGGCGCCATGATCGACGCGGCGATCGTCATGATCGAGAACGCGCACAAGCACCTGGAGCGGCTGCAACCCGGCGAGTCGCGGGTCGAGGCCATCATCAACGCCTGCAAGCAGGTCGGGCCGGCGCTCTTCTTCAGCCTGGTCATCATCACCGTGTCGTTCACGCCGGTCTTCACGCTGGAGGCGCAGGAGGGGCGGCTGTTCAGTCCGCTCGCCTACACCAAGACCTTCGCCATGGCGGGTGCGGCGCTCCTCTCGATCACCCTGGTGCCAGTGCTGATGATGCTGTTCATCCGCGGCCGCATTCCACTGGAACGCAGTAACCCGCTGTCGCGCATTCTGATCAGGGGTTACCGGCCGGTCATCGGCTGGGTGCTGCGCCGGCGCAAGCTGACGATTGTCGCCGCCGTTGCGGTGCTCGGGATAACCGTTTTTCCGCTAATGAGGCTGGGCACGGATTTCATGCCGGTGCTGAACGAGGGAACGCTCCTGTATATGCCAACCACGCTGCCGTCGCTGTCGTTGACCAAGGCGGCGGAAATCCTGCAAACCCAGGATCGCATCATCAAGGGTTTTCCGGAGGTGCTCTCGGTGTTCGGCAAGGCGGGGCGCGCCAATACAGCCACCGATCCGGCACCGCCCGAAATGTTCGAGACCGTGATCAACCTGAAACCCGAGAGCGAATGGCGCCCTGGCATGACCATGGACAAGCTGATCGCGGAACTGGACGCGGCACTGCAGTTTCCCGGCATCGCCAACGCCTGGACCATGCCAATCAAGGCGCGCATCGACATGCTGTCGACCGGCATCCGCACGCCGATCGGGATCAAGGTGTACGGCAAGGACCTGGCGGAGATTGAGCGCGTCGCGAAGGAGGTCGAGGCGGCGGTGAAAACGGTGCCGGGCACGACCAGTGCTTTCGCCGAACGCTTGACCGGTGGCTACTACATCGACATAGAGCCCGACCGCATGGCGCTCGCCCGCTACGGGCTTGCCGTGGGCGATCTGCAGGATGTGATTTCCACGGCGCTGGGCGGTGAGATGGTCACGACCACCGTGGAGGGACTGGAGCGCTATGGCGTGGTCGTGCGCTACCCACGCGATTTCCGCAGCGATCCGCAGGCGATCGCCACCCAGGTCCTTGTTCCCGTGATGGGCGCGGGCCGTCCGGCTGCGATGGGCGCTGCGGCGCGAACGGTGAGCGGCGCGATGCTGCCACTCGGGCAACTGGCGAAAGTGCGGCTGGTCAAGGGCCCGCCCAGCATCCGCACCGAAAACGCGTTGCTCGTCGCCTACATTTACGTGGACATCCGCGACCGGGACATTGGCGGATACGTCGCCGACGCTCAGAAAGCGGTGCGCGACCACGTCAGGTTCCCGCCTGGCTATTACGTCACCTGGAGCGGCCAGTTCGAGTACATGCAGCGGGCCAAGGAGAAACTCAAGATCGTCGTGCCACTCACGATCCTGGTCATCTTCGTGCTGCTGTACCTCAACTTCAGGCGGATCACGGAGACACTGATCGTGATGCTTTCGGTGCCGTTCGCGCTGGTGGGAGGAATCTGGCTGATGTATCTGCTTGGCTATAACCTGAGCGTGGCGGTCGCGGTGGGATTCATAGCACTGCTCGGAGTGGCGGCGGAGATCGGCGTCGTGATCCTCATCTACATCGATCAGGCCCTGCAAGCCGCGACGGCGAAGCGTCGGGCGACCGGCGAATCAGTCAACAGCGCGGACCTGCAGGAGTCCATCATGCAGGGCGCGCTGCTGCGCGTACGCCCGATCATGATGACGGTAGCGGCGATTATCGGCGGGTTGCTGCCGATCATGTGGGGTAGCGGCACCGGCTCCGAGGTGATGCGCCGCATCGCCGCACCAATGGTGGGTGGCATGGTCTCGGTCACCATTCTTGCACTGGTGGTGATTCCGACGATCTATGCGATCGTCAAGGAAATCGGCATTCGGCGGGAGGGAATCTGAGGCGCCACGACATCGCGTAGAATCGCGCCATGCAGCAGCAGCGAATCACAGCACCAATCCGGAATAGCACGCCCGCCATGGACGGTTTCCGCATGCCGGCGGAATTTGAGCCGCATGCGGGCGCCTGGATGTTGTGGCCCGAGCGTCATGGCAACTGGCGTGCGGGCGCCGTGCCTGCTCAGCGGGCATACGCCGCGGTGGCCACGGCAATTTCGCAAAGCGAACCGGTGACAATGTGCGCCTCGGCAGAGCAGTTCCAGCAGGCACGCGCTGCACTGCCGGCGGCCGTGCGCGTGGTCGAGATGTCGTCGGACGACGCGTGGATGCGCGATGTCGGCCCGACCTTCGTCGTGGACCGGCGCGCGCGCGTGCGTGGCGTGCACTGGATCTTCAAAGCCTGGGGCGGGCGCTCCGCCGGTATCTATTGCTCCTGGGACCGGGACGCGCAGGTCGCAGCGAAGGTGCTCGAGATCGAGCGTTGCGAACGCTACCGCGCGCCATTTGTGCTGGAAGGTGGCGCCATCCACGTGGATGGCCGCGGGACCCTGCTGACTACAGAAGAATGCCTGCTCAATCCGAACCGGAATCCCGATCTTCGGCGCGGCCAGATCGAGACACTGTTGCAGCGCTATCTGGGGATCGAGCAGATCATCTGGCTCAAGCGGGGTGTCTACAAGGACGAAACCGACGGGCACGTGGACAATCTCTGCTGCTTCGTGCGCCCGGGCGAAGTGGCGCTGACCTGGTGCGATGACCCCGAGGATCCGCAGTACGACATTTCGCACGAGGCCTACGAAGTACTTCGAGCGTGTCGAGATGCGCGCGGTAAATCATTGAAAATTCACAAACTTCTACAACCAGGTCCTCTGTACATGACCGCGGAGGAAGCAGCCGGCATCGAGCAGGAGCCCGACAGCAAGCAACGCCGCGGCGGCGATCGGCTCGCGGGGTCCTATGTGAATTTCTACATCGCGAATCGTCACATCGTGATGCCACTGCTCGATGCGAGCACGGACAAGCGCGCAAAGGCTGCGATCGCGCGGCTGTTTCCGGGCCGCGAGATCGTCGGCATTCCCTCGCGCGAAATCCTGCTGGGCGGCGGCAACATCCACTGCATCACGCAGCAGCAACCGCGGCCATTGCGCCGTGCTGCAAGCGTGTAACTAGCGACGAGAAAGGAGACGCTTAGAAAGGGGACGCTTCCCTTTTCCCGGAATCGGGAAAAGGGAAGCGTCCCCTTTCTCGTTCTCCCTTTCTAACCCCAGTCGAAATCGCACTCGAGGCCGCGGTTTCGCGTGCGCCCGCCGCCGACATTGAAACCGGCGGCGTCGCGCAGGACCACGTCCTGCCTGGCCATCGTGAAGGCCGCGAGATCGAGCCCGGCTGCCGCACCGCGCCACCGCAGGCCAGGTTCAACTGCGTCTGCCCCAATGCGTGTCGCTCTCCCCGGGTAGTCCATGACGGCGACCGGCCTCGCGTGGCCGTGACGATCACATCGTCAAGCGATTGCGCCGGTGTCACGTGTAGTATCGCGGGCAGCGAAAAAACAGCGACATTGTTGGCGGGCTTGGGTAAGGGTTCGATTATCGGCGAGGATGCGCACGACGGGGGAGTGACATGCAGAAGCTCATCGGCATCGCGCTTGCGGTCATTGGAGCCATTGCGGTATCCGGCATTGCGCTCAACCGCGGCGAGCCCATCAACGCCCTCTGGATCCTGACCGCGGCAGTCTGTCTCTACACGATCGGCTATCGCTTTTATGCGGCGTGGATCACGGCCAGGGTGCTCTCCACGGATGCCAGCCGTGCCACACCTGCAGAGCGGCTCGACAATGGCCGCGATTTCGTGCCGACCCCGCGCTGGGTCGTATTTGGCCACCACTTTGCGGCCATCGCCGGGCCAGGGCCACTGATCGGACCCACACTCGCGGCTCAGTTTGGGTACCTGCCCGGCACGCTGTGGATCCTGACCGGATCAGTGCTCGGCGGCTGCGTGCAGGACATGGTGATCCTGTTCCTTTCCACGCGCCGGAATGGCCGCTCGCTCGGTCAGATGGCACGCGAAGAGCTCGGGCCAATCGGCGGATTCGCGGCACTTTTCGGGACGCTCGCGATCATGATCATCCTGATCGCGGTGCTCGGACTCGTGGTCGTGAATGCGATGAAGCACAGCCCCTGGGCCTCCGCCACGGTATTCGCGACCATTCCGATCGCCATGCTCATCGGGTTCTACATGCGCGGCATCCGGCCGGGACGTGTGCTGGAAGGCTCGGCGATCGGCATTGCGCTGCTGCTGTTTGCCGTGGTCGGTGGCGGCTGGGTCGATCATCACCCGGTGCTGCGCACCTGGTTTGATCACGATGGTCCCGCACTCGCCTGGTTCGTGATGGGATACGGGTTCGTCGCGGCGATCCTGCCGGTCTGGATGCTGCTGGCACCGCGGGATTACCTGTCTACATTCCTGAAGCTGGGCACGGTCGTATTGCTCGCGATCGCAATCGTAGTGATGCAACCCGAGCTCAAGATGCCGGCGCTTACGCGCTTTATCGACGGCACCGGTCCGATATTCTCCGGCAAGCTGTTTCCATTCGTGTTCATCACGATCGCCTGCGGCGCTATCTCCGGTTTCCATTCCCTCATTGCAAGCGGAACGACGCCGAAGCTCATCCGTACCGAGGCGGACGTGCGGCTGGTGGGCTATGGCTCGATGATGCTCGAGTCGTTCGTCGCGATCATGGCGATGATCGCCGCAACACTCCTCGATCCCGGTGTGTATTTCGCGATCAACAGCTCGCTGGCGGCGCTCGGGGGTTCGCCGGACGCGGCGGTCGCCACGCTCACGTCCTGGGGATTCCCGGTCACGACCGGGCAGATGCAGACGTTGGCGAATGAAGTGGGCGAGGCAACGCTCTTCGCGCGCACCGGCGGCGCACCATCGCTTGCCGTCGGCATGGCGAGCATTTTCTCGAGCGTGTTCGGCGCACGGCTGCTCGCGATCTGGTACCACTTTGCGATCATGTTCGAGGCGGTATTCATCCTGACCACGCTCGACGCCGGCACGCGCGTCGGGCGCTTCATGGTGCAGGACGCGCTCGGGCAGCTGTGGGAGCCGCTCGGCCGCACATCGTGGTATCCGTCGGTGATCCTGGCGAGCGCATTGGTGGTGACCGGCTGGGGTTACTTCCTGTATGTCGGCGTCATCGATCCCTATGGTGGCATCAACATTCTCTGGCCATTGTTCGGTATCGCGAACCAGATGCTGGCCGGCATCGCGCTCGCGATCGCGACCGCGATCTTCCTGAAGACCGGACGCGCGCGATATTGCTGGGTCACCGGGCTGCCACTCGCGTGGCTGGCCGTGGTGACGACGACCGCGGCCTGGCAGAAATTGTTCAGCCTGGACCCCAAGATTGGATTTCTCGCCGGTGCAACGGATCTCGCGGAGAAACTCGCGGCCGGCGCGCTTGCCATGGACAAGGCGGCGGTTGCCGGCAAACTGATGATCAACCTGCGGATCGATGCGGCCTTGACCGCATTTTTCCTGCTGGTGCTGTGGGCCGTAATCCTCGACATGCTGCGGATTGGCTGGCGCGCGTACCGCGGCGAGCCACTGGCGTCGGCCGCCGAGGCGCCGTATCAGCGTACGCAATACGCGGGAGTGGCCAATGCCTGACCGATTGATCGTGGAAGCGATCGGTCGCGCACTCGCCGGGTTCGGCGCGCGGCTTCGCGACATCGTCACGGGCGCATCGGGCCTCTCGGCGTACGAGCAGTACCTTGCGCACCTGCGCGCGCATCATCCCGAAGTCCAACCGATGTCGCGCGAGGAGTTCTTCAGGAACGATCTGACGGCTCGCTGGGAAGGTGTCCGCAAGTGCTGCTGAACGACGCTCAGGAAACCGGTGCCACCATCCCGCAGTCCGGATGGACCCCCGAGATGGCCCGCTCGATCACGCTCACACTCTGTCTGCTGATCGCCACTCCCGCGCTGGCGCAGCAGGCGCCTGCTGACGATTCGCCGCCGCGCCCGCGCATTGGGCTGGTCCTGTCGGGCGGCGGTGCGCGCGGTCTTGCGCATGTCGGCGTGCTGAAGGTGCTCGATGAATTGCGTGTCCCGGTGGACGCAATCGCGGGCACCAGCATGGGCGCCGTGATCGGTGGCCTCTACGCTTCGGGCATGACGGCGGCGGAGATTGAGGCGCTGGTGAAAAGCGTCGACTGGAATGCCGCATTTCGCGATCGCCCGCCACGCAGCGACCTGAATTTCCGCCGCAAGCAGGACGATCGCGAATTCCTGGTTCGTTTCCCGCTGGGCCTCCAGGCGGGCAAGTTCCGCGTGCCGCGCGGGCTGATCCAGGGCCAGAAACTCACGCAGATCCTGCGCCGTGCAACGATCTCGGTCGCGGGAATCGATGACTTCAATCGGCTGCCAACCCGTTTTCGCGCGATCGCGACCGATCTCGAAACCGGCGACCGCCGCGTGCTCGCCAGCGGTGACCTGACCGAAGCCCTGCGCGCCAGCATGTCCGCGCCCGGCGTGTTCGCGCCGGTCGAGCTCGACGGCCGGCTGCTCGTGGATGGCGGCCTGGTCGAGAACCTGCCGGTGGACGTCGCCAAGGAAATGGGCGTGGATATCGTCATTGCGGTGGATGTCGGATTCCAGCCGGTCGGCCGTCGCGAACTCAATTCGGCGCTCGCGGTTTCCAACCAGATGCTCACCATCATGATGCAGCGCGAGACTGACCGGCAGCGCCAGCTACTCGTCGATGGAGATGTGCTGATCGAGCCGCCGCTCGGCACCATGCAGTCGCTCGATTTCACGGTCGTCGACCAGACGGTCACGCACGGCGTCGACGGCGCGCGGGGGCAGGCAGCGCGTCTCGCTGCGCTCAGTGTCAGCGAGGCACAGTGGCAGCAGTATGTCGCCGCGCGGGCAGCCGGCGAGTCGACGCTGCCGGAGATCCTGTTCGTTCGCGTGGACGCGAAATCCGCCCGCTATCGCGAGCGCATCGAGGCGGAGCTTGCGCCGGTCGTCGGAAAAACGCTGGATCCCGGCGCCATGGAATGGCGCCTGTCGCATCTGTACGGCGACGACAACTTCGAATCACTGGATTACAAGATCGTGCGGGATCAGGAGGCAGAGGGCATCGAGGTCGCTGCGCGGCGCAAGAGCTGGGGCCCGAACTACGTCCGCTTCGGCCTCGAGCTGCAGGACGATTTCGAAGGATCCAACAGCTTCAATGCCGGCGTCCGTACACAGGTCACTGAGGTCAACAAGTACGGCGCCGAGTGGCAGACCGACCTGCGTATCGGCGCAGACCCGCGGTTCTCCACGGAGTTCTACCAGCCAATCGGCTATGACTGGGACTGGTTCGTCGCGCCGCGTCTGCTGGTCGAGCGGCGGAACTTCGATTTCTTCTCGGGGGACGAGCGGCTCGCGACCTACCGTGTGCGCAATCAGGAGGCCGGGCTGGATGTCGGCCGCGAGTTCGCCAGTTGGGGCGAATTGAGAGTCGGCCTGATCCGCGGCGGGGGTGATCAGCAACTGCTGGTCGGCGATCCCGGGGATACGGACCTCCCGCCGCGCATCGACTTCAATCGCGGTGAGTTGTACTCGCGCTTCACATTGGACCGTCTTGACGACGTCTATTTCCCGCGACACGGCGCATTCTTCACGCTGCAGTGGAATGGCCCGCGCAAAGGGCTGGGCGCCGATGTCAACGCGGACCGGATCTCCTTTGACTGGATGCTGGCGCGCTCCTGGGGCCGGAGCACCTATGTACTGTGGACGACCGGCGGCGTAGCGGTATCGGGTCCGCAGGACCTGGTCCAGGATTTCTATTCGTTGGGCGGGTTGTTCAACCTGTCGGGCCTGCCAGTCGATTCGCTGAGCGGCCCGCATTTCGGCGTCGCGCGTGCGCTCTACTACCGGCACGTCGGCAGCGGCGGGGAGGGATTCCTGAATGTGCCGACCTACGTGGGCGTCTCACTCGAGATTGGAAACGTCTGGCAACGGCGCAGCGACATCGACTTCGAATCCGCGCGGTTCAATGGCGCGGCCTTCCTGGGTTTCGATACCTTCCTCGGCCCGATTTACCTGGCCGCAGGCCTGGACGAGGACGGCAGTCGCAGCTTCTACCTGATGCTGGGCCGCCTGCGCTAGGCCGCTTCAGGCAGCTCGATTCTCTCGAACACGACCGAAGGCTCATCGCCACGGCGTGAGTAGAGATGCCGGCTCTCCATGTCGGCAAGCACCGCATCGCGCTCTCTTGCGCTCGCAAACCAGTGGGTCTTCTGCCAGTCGGGCCCGACCAGCTTCAAAAAGGGATCGCCGGGCTTCAGGCGGACCTGGATTCCAAAGGGCCGCGACTGCGGCGGCGCCGCTTTCAGGTTGTGCTCGTGACAGATGGCCATGACGCAACCATAACGAATCCGCGCCGGGATACCAAACATGATTTTCAGAACCGGCGGTCGCCAGCACCCTCGCGATCCGCCCAGCCCAGCAACCGGCACGTGATGAACCGGTAGACCGGTTTGCCGGTCGCCATCCAGAGTCGGGAGGTCAGCGCTGGTGTCGCGAGGATGTGCCGTTCGCGCGCGGTCAGGCGCTTCGGGCAATAGAGGCGCTTGTGCTTCAGGAGATGCCGCAGGTCCTCGCGCGCCAGAGCGCGGAACAGCCATCCGCGCCGCGCCGAAATCGTGGCGAGCTGGAAATCGACGAGCGCCGGCGCGCCGATCGGGGTGACCAGCCAGTTGGGTTCCTTTGCGAGATCGTTGTGCGCCACACCCAGGCGGTGAAGTGCTGCGACCAGGCAGCGTGCGCGGCGGAAGTAATCGGGATTGCGTGGCATTGCGATCTGCATGGGCCGGCCTTCGATCCATGCGCGGCGCAGGCGGCCGGCCTCGGCTGCGAGCAGCCGAGGCGTGCCCGGCAGGCCGTCGAGCCGGGCGAGGGCGCGCGCTTCGCGACGGCACAGGCGGCGCGCAAGCCAGGCGAGCCACCAGCGCGCGGATCTCGAGTCGCGAACCACGACCGCCTGCCCGCGCTCCTGTTCAAGCGTTATCTGGCCGAACAGATCGGACTTCAGGAGCTTCATGATTTCGCTTCAGGGCAGCAAGAAGAGCGGCTGCCAGGTGCCGCCCGCGCGCAGGCTCTCGACCAGCAGGACGAGCAGCCACAGGCCGAGGAAGGAAGCGGCATCGAGGAAGGCCTTGCGATAAATCCGCGGCGGCACCGTGACGGTCTCCGGCATCCGCTTGTATGACCAGTCGGGCCAGAATGTGGGCACTGAATCGCGGTATGCGCGCCAGGCATCGCCATGCGCCTTCAGCAGAACCGTGTCTTCACGGCGGGCGGCTGTGAACACAATCGCGCCGACGATGAACGGCAGTGCAATCGTCAATGTCAGCGAGAGGGTTGTCAGGCCGATGCCGGTCGCGCCGACGATGGAGCCAAGATACAGCGGGTGCCGGCACAGCGAGAACGGACCCTCGCGCACCAGCCGCTCGTCCTTGCGGCCGGCGATGAAGAGCATGCTCCAGAGCCGCCCGAGTACTGCAGCGATGACCAGCAGGAATCCAGCGGATTGCGCGACGAGCGCAGAGCCGCCCTGCAAGCTGCGGCCGCTGCTCATCGCGACCAGCGCGAGCACCAGCAGGTAAAGCGCCTGGGTCAGCCGGATCCTGGGTGTGCTGCCGGAAGTTGTCATGCGTTCATTGTAAGATAGCGCGACCATGAACTTTGCCGCCGATTTTCTGGGGTATGTTGGCCTGCCAGGTCCGCAAGGCCTGCGTTTACGGGAGCGGCATCCTGATCATGCAGGTCTTCGGCATCTCGATACCAGGTGTGCGCGAGCTGCTGCTCGCCTAGGTTGCAATAATGCGCAAGACAACAGTGCCGACCGCCACGGATTCTTTGCCGGGACGCCAGGCTCCCATGGCGGTGCCTGAGCGTCACTTCGTCAGTGGCAATCGCCTGTCGCCGCCGTTTCCCGCGGGCCTGCAACTCGCGATGTTAGGCATGGGCTGTTTCTGGGGCGCCGAGCGGCTGTTCTGGGAATTGCCGGGTGTCTACTCGACCGCTGCGGGCTATGCGGGCGGATTCACGCCCAATCCGACCTACCAGGAAGTCTGCACGGGCATGACCGGGCACACCGAAGTCGTGCATGTCGTCTTCGATCCGGCGCGCATCGGCTATCCCGAATTGCTCAAGTACTTCTGGGAGTCGCATGACCCGACCCAGGGCATGCGGCAGGGCGGTGACGTTGGCACGCAATACCGCTCCGCGATCTACGCGACTGACGATGCCCAGCTACGCCAGGCGGCAGAATCAAAGGCTGCGTATCAGCGCGCGCTCGACCAGGCGGGGCATGGCCGGCCGATCTCGTCCGAAGTGCTGCCGGCGCCCGTTTTCTACTACGCTGAGGAATACCACCAGCAGTATCTGGCCAGGAATCCGGGCGGGTATTGCGGGATTGCCGGGTGCGGCGTTGGTTATGAATCAATCACTGAATCAAGCTGATAGTTGATGTCGCAGGTGTGGTACCTCGATTCACGGGCAGCTTCTATTGTTGACAGCCGCATCGCCGCTATGTTGTTATCTGGTCATATTGCAGCGCACCATGCCATGAAGCACCAGCGACCCATACCTGCCAAGTCATCGATACGAGCGACGGACGCCGCGTGTACGTCGGCCATCTCTGCGCTGCTGCTCGGCGAACTTCTGTTGCTTAGGTCGCAGAGGCGTGGGATGCCGGGCTGATCCCCGGATGGATTCGAAATCCAGAAACCCCGCCCCGGACACACGCCGAGGCGGGGTTTCTGGTTATTGGGCCGCAGAATGCGCGAGCGCATGCCGTGGCACAGGCAATGGTTGACTTGAACAAGGATGACCTCGCGATGAGCTCCCATGACTTCGACTACGTAAAGATCTTCGACACGACTCTGCGCGACGGCGAGCAATCACCGGGCTGCAGCATGACGCGGGAAGAAAAGCTACGCGTGGCGCGGGCGCTTGCCGAACTTGGCGTGGACATCATCGAGGCCGGTTTCCCGGCCGCTTCGCAAGGGGACTGGGAGTCGGTGGCTGCGGTCGCGCGCGAGGTTCGGGCACCGGTCATCTGTGCGCTGGCGCGCTGCAGCCGTGCGGACATCGACAAGGCCTGGTCGGCAATCGAAGTGGCGGCGCGGCCGAGACTGCACGTGTTCCTTGCGACCAGCGCGATCCATCGCGAGCACAAACTCCACATGGCGCGCGACGAGATCATCCGGGCGGCGGTTGAAAGCGTGCGCCATGCGCGCAGCCTTTGCGACGACGTGGAATTCTCGCCGGAGGATGCTTCCCGCACCGAACTCGAGTTCCTCGCAGAAGTCGTGCAGGCGGTCGTTGACGCGGGCGCCACGACGATCAACATCCCGGATACTGTTGGTTACACGACGCCGCAGGAGTTTCACGAAACTTTCAGTCATCTGCTCGGCAAGGTGCGCGGTATGGAAAGCGTCACTTTATCGGCGCACTGCCATGACGATCTCGGCATGGCGGTCGCGAACAGCCTGAGCGCCGTACGCGCAGGGGCGCGCCAGATCGAGTGTACGATCAATGGTATCGGTGAGCGGGCCGGCAACTGCTCGATGGAGGAAGTCGTGATGGCGCTCGCGGTACGCGAACAGGTCTTCGGCGTGCGCACCGGTATCAACGCCCAGCGCTTGTATCCCACCTGCAGGCTGGTATCGGCGATCACCGGCATGCCGATTCCACGCAACAAGGCTGTCACCGGCGAGAACGCCTTTGCGCACGAGTCGGGTATTCACCAGCACGGCATGCTGCGCCACGCCTCAACCTACGAGATCATGCGCCCGCAGGACGTGGGGCTTTCGCGCAGCAACCTGGTGCTCGGCAAGCACAGCGGTCGGCACGCGTTTCGCGAGCGCGTGCGCGAACTCGGCTTTGAGCTGGACGAAGAGGAGCTTGACCGGATCTTCACTCGCTTCAAGGCGCTGGCCGATCGCAAGAAGGAACTCTTCGACGGCGACATCGAGGCGCTCGTGCTGAGTGTCGAGGGAGATTCCGGCGGACCGTGGACTCTCGAGCGGCTCGCTACGGCCGCCGTGACCGGCGAAGACGCGCGCGCCACCGTCGTGCTCACCCACGCGGACGGACGCCGCATCGAGCAGTCGTCTACCGGCGACGGGCCGGTGGATGCCGCGCTGACCGCGATCGAGCAGGCCATCGGCCTGCCGGTCCGGCTGCGGAAATTCGAGGTGCGCAGTGTCAGCGAGGGTGAAGATGCCCAGGGCGAAGCGTTGGTCACCGTCGACTGCGATGGCCGCACCTATCGCGGTAGCAGCGTCAGTACCAACATCGTCGAGTCCGGGGTGCGCGCCTTCCTCGAGGTGATCAACCGGATCGAACTCTCGCGCAACAGCGGGCGCCGCGTCCGGCAGGCCGTTGCTGCTGCGCCGGTTGTCCAGGCAGTCGTATGACCGCGCTGTCGATGTTCGAGAAGATCTGGCGGGCCCACGAGGTCGTACCGGAATCTGCCGAGACACCGGCCGTGCTCTACATTGACCTGCACCTGGTGCACGAGGTCACCTCGCCCCAGGCCTTCGCCCTGCTGCGCGGGCGCGGCATTTCCGTGCGCCGGCCGGACCGGACGCTCGCGACGCTGGATCACTCGACGCCGACGGATCCGTTGCAGATCTTCGGTGGCGTGCCGATCCGGATCGAGTCGGCGGCGCGGCAGGTTGCCGAGCTCGAGCGCAACGCGGCCGAATTCGGAATCGAGCTGCTGGGCCTCAAGGACGAGCGGCGCGGCATCGTGCACGTCATTGGGCCCGAACTCGGCGCGACGCAGCCCGGCATGACGATTGTTTGCGGCGACAGCCACACCAGCACGCACGGTGCGTTTGGCACGCTCGCCTTTGGTATCGGTACGACCGAGGTTGGTCACGTGCTCGCGACCCAGTGCCTGCTTCAGCGCAAGCCGAAAACGCTCGCCGTCGAAGTCAGCGGAAGGCTCGCTGCCGCGGTCGGCGCGAAGGACCTCGTGCTCGCGATCATCGGCCAGATCGGCGTCGCGGGTGGAGCGGGGCAAGTCATCGAGTACCGCGGCGATGCGATCCGGGCACTCTCCATGGACGAGCGAATGACAGTGTGCAACATGTCGATCGAGGCTGGCGCCCGCGCCGGCATGATCGCACCGGATGAGACGACTTTCGAGTATCTGCGCGGCCGTGCGCGCGCGCCGGTCGAAGCGGCATGGGAACGAGCGCTGGATGACTGGCGGCGCCTGCCCGGCGATGCGGGTGTTGCCTTCGACAGCGCTGTGACGCTGGATGCCGGGCAGATCGAGCCGATGATCAGCTATGGCACGAATCCCGGCATGGTAGTCCCGATCGGCGGCCGCATTCCGGAACGCGACGACGAGGCCTTCCTGAAGGCATTGCGCTATATGGGCTTCGAGCCGGGTGAAGCGCTCGCCGGCAAGCGGGTCGAGGTCGTGTTCATTGGCAGCTGCACGAATTCCCGGCTGTCGGATCTGCGGGCCGCGGCCGACCTGCTGCGCGATCGCAAGGTCGCGCGCGGCGTTCGGATGCTGGTTGTACCGGGATCGCAGCAGGTCAAACGCGCGGCCGAGGCCGAAGGCCTGCACCACGTTTTCACCGCGGCCGGCGCCGAATGGCGCGAATCCGGCTGCTCCATGTGCATTGGCATGAATGGTGATACGGCCGCTGCCGGCCATTACGTCATCAGCACGAGTAACCGGAATTTCGAGGGTCGCCAGGGCCAGGGAGCGCGGACACTGCTCGCAAGCCCCGCAACCGCGGCGGCCGCGGCGGTCACCGGACGCATCACCGATCCACGCGAGTTGATGGCGTGATACCTCGGAGATACTGAATCATGCAAGCCATCCGCCGCATCCACTCGCGCACGGTCGTACTGCCGGCCGCCGACATCGACACCGATCAGATCATCCCGGCGCGATTCCTGACAACTACGAGCCGTGACGGCCTCGGCCGCGCATTGTTCGCGGACTGGCGCTTTGATGCGAACGGACACCCGCGACCGGATTTCGTGTTGAACCGTCCGGAATCAACCGGCTGCGCGATTCTGGTGGCCGGTCGCAATTTCGGCTGCGGCTCATCGCGTGAGCACGCGCCCTGGGCGCTGCATGATTTTGGCATCCGCGCTGTGATCAGCACGGCCATCGCCGACATATTTTTCAACAACTCGCTCAAGAACGGCCTGCTGCCCGTGGTAGTTGACGAGAACACGCACAGCTGGCTGCTCGCCAACCCCGGCGCCGCGGTGGAAATCGACGTCGGGGCGACGACGGTGACGCTGCCGGGTGGCCGCTGCGTGAAATTTCCGCTCGAGGCGTTTGCGCGGCATTGCCTGTTGCACGGGGTCGACGAACTGGCTTACCTGCTGTCGCGTGCACCTGCGATCGACGCCTGGGAACGAGCCCGGACCCGGTGAAGGCACGCATCGCCGTTCTGCCCGGTGATGGCATCGGCCCCGAGGTGACAGCCGAGGCGGTGCGCTGCCTGCGCGCCATTGCAGCGACGTTTCACCACGATTTCGAGCTGATCGAAGCGCCGGTTGGCGCGGTAGCCATGGATGCTGGTCTGGAGCCACTGCCGGCCCCGACGCTTGAACTCGCGCGCAACACCGATGCCATCCTGTTTGGCGCGATCGGCGCGCCGCGCTACTCCGATCCGGCGCTGCAGGTGCGGCCGGAACAGGCAATCCTCGGCCTGCGCCGTGAACTCCGGCTGTTTGCCAACCTGCGCCCGATCGTGCCGCACGCGTCGCTGCGTCACGCCTCGCCGCTCAAGGAAGAGTTGCTCGAGGGTGTAAATCTGATGGTGGTCCGCGAGCTGACTGGAGGCATTTACTTCGGGCGGCAGCAGCGCCAAGGTGATACCGCCACAGACGAGTGCCGTTATACGGTTGCGGAAGTCGAACGCATCGCGCGCGTCGCCGGGCGACTCGCCCGGGCGCGCCGCCGCAAGATCACATCCGTGGACAAGGCCAACGTGCTCGAGACCTCGCGGCTCTGGCGCCAGGTCGTCACGCGCGTAATTGCGGACGAGTTCCCGGAGGTCCAGCTCGAACATCAGTTGGTCGATTCCGCGGCGATGCTGTTGCTCTCGCGACCGGCCGCTTACGACGTGATCGTCACCGAAAACCTGTTCGGAGACATCCTGAGCGACGAGGCGGCGGCACTCGCAGGGTCGCTCGGCCTGCTGCCGTCGGCGTCGCTCGGCGACGGGACGCGCGGTCTTTACGAACCGATCCACGGATCGGCACCGGATATCGCCGGGCGCGGCATCGCAAATCCGTACGCCGCGATTGGCAGTGCAGCGCTGCTGCTGCGTCATTCGCTTGGCCTGGAAGCCGAGGCATCAATGCTCGAAAAAGCGGTTGCCGGCGCGATTACCGCGGGCGTGCTGACCGCCGACCTTGCGCCACGCGGCGCGGCGGCCGCCGACACCCAAGCGGCAGGCAGAGCGGTGCTGGAGCGTCTCTAGCCGACCGCGCCGATTCTCCCGGCTGCGCGATTAAGTGCCGCGGCGAGATCCGCGATCAGATCCTCGACCGCTTCGATGCCGATCGACAGGCGCAGAAGCCCCGGCGTGATGCCGGCGGCGAGCCGCGCCGCCGGATCCATGCCGGCGTGGGTCATGGTGTCGGGATGCGCGACGAGGCTTTCGACGCCACCCAGCGATTCCGCCAATGAGAAGCAGGACAGGCCATCCAGGAAACGCCGCACTGCGGGCTTGCCACCGGCAAGTTCGACACTGATCATCGCGCCGAAGGCGCGTTGCTGGCGCGCCGCGAGCGCATGGCCCGGATGATCCGGCAGACCCGGGTAGTACAGGTGCGAAACCGCAGGGTGCCCGACCAGCGATGCAGCAATGGCAACGGCATTCTCGGCGTGTTGGCGCATGCGCACGTGGAGGCTGCGCAGGCCCCGCAGCGTCAGGAAGGAATCGAAGGCGCAGCCAGTTACGCCAAGACAATTCGCCCACCAGCGCAGCTCCTCATGGAGCGCCGCGTCGCGCGCGATGACTGCACCGCCGACCACGTCACTGTGGCCGTTGATGTACTTGGTTGTCGAATGCACGACGAGATCCGCGCCGAATTCGATCGGCCGCTGCCAGAGTGGTGACAAAAAGGTGTTGTCCACCGCGACAAGCGCACCCGCAGTCTGCGCGAGCTTCGTGACTGCGGCGATGTCGGTGATGCGCAGCAGCGGATTGCTCGGTGTCTCAATCCAGACCAGGCGCGGTGCGGGTTGCAGCGCACGGGCTACCGCGGCAAGGTCAATAAAGTCGACGAACTCGACTTCAGCGCGACCGGTCCGCTGCAACGCCGCCAACAGCCGGTGCGTTCCACCGTAGCAATCATGTGGTGCGACGACGCGTTCGCCCGGCTTGACCATGACGAGCGCCAGCGTCACGGCGGCCATGCCTGTGGCTGTGACGACTGCGCCCGAGCCACCTTCAAGCTCGGCGAGCGCGCCGCCCAAGAGGTCGCGCGTCGGATTCCCCGAGCGCGAGTAGTCGTAAGTGCGCGGCTGTTCGAGGCCGGCAAACGCAAAGGTGGCCGATAGATGAATTGGCGGCACGACCGCGCCGTGCTGCGTGTCACTCTCGAGGCCGGCACGCACGAGGCGGGTCTGGGGCTTGCGTTTCTGGGTCATGATCAGGCTCCATCCAATGCGGCGGCAAAAGCCGGTGTGAGCAAATCACGTTCTTTCAGGAATGCGTCGTGTCCATACTGCGAGTGCAGTTCGATCAGCTCGCAAGGGCCCGCGAGCGCATGAGCCAGTTCGCGCACTTCTTCAAGCGTGACGAGTTGATCTTCTGCAACCGCAACCAGCGTGACCGGCACGCGGATCCGTGCCGGATCGACGCGGTGCAGGTCGATGGATTCCGACAGGCACAGGAAGGACTCGGGACTGTGGCGCCGCGCATAGTCGTCGCCGCGTGCAAACAGATAGTCCTCGACCGGGAAGTCCGTCCGGCCGTCGGCACCCTGCGTCGGCGCTGGAAACCTTGCATTGAGATCTGCGCGCGTACGGTAAGTTGTCATCGCGAGCGCCCGCGCGATGCGCAAGCCGCCTGCGCCATCGCCAAGGCGCAACGCATGCCGCACGATCTCGCGCTGTATGGCGCGCCAGGCAGTGGCAAGCGCATTGCTTCGATGCGCGGCGCTGATAGCGAGCACCCGCCGTACGCGATGCGGCGCGAGCTCTGCTAGCGCGAGACCGACCATGCCGCCGTAGGAGGCGCCCGCAATCGCATGCAGGTGGGCGATGCCGAGTGCGTCGCAGACCGCGAGCAGTGCGGCAGCCTGGTCGCGTGAAGTAATTGGCGAAATGTCGGTCCGGCCCGCGCACGGGCCTGTGCTCCCGCTGCTGCCACCCAGATAGTCGATGCCGAGCACGCGGAAGCGCGTTGTGTCCAGCGACAGCCCAGGCCCCACCAGTGCAGGCCACCAACTCTGCCTTGGATTGTCTGCGTCGAATACGCGCCGGTGTGCCGAAATGCCGCCGAGCGCCGCGACCACCGGCGCACCGGCTGCGCCCGCAAGACGCCAGGCGATTGTCGCCGGTGCGAGACGGCCGCCGCAATGCAGGGGGAGGGACGCGAGTTCAATTTGGCCTTCATCAGGCGAGGCGACGCCCGCGCCGTCCGCGTTCCATGCGCTGGCTGGCTTCAAGGCATGCGCGATTCGATTCGACATTCCAGGCTCTCCTGACCACGGCCTACGGCCCGTTCCTGCGGAGAGCCCGTTGCGGCGGGCCGGCTGCGACCTGCGGACCCGGACAAGCCGGGCGGTTGCAGCCACTCATCTGTCGGTGGACGGCGACCCGTCTTCCGCAGGAGTTGGCACCGTTCCGGGCATGCAGCCCCGGCGGTTGCCCCGGCGTCAATGGGCCTTACCCTCAGCCGGTCTCGATGAGCGAGCCAAAGTCTAGAGTCGGGCGCCGGTATCGGTCAAGCATTCTTCTCACCCTGGTTGCGATAATGTAATAGTGTACTAATCCATTATTACATCGAGGTGCCTCATGAAGGAGCATCGGACCGTCAGCCCGCGCCAGGAGGTCCTCAACGAGCGGGCGCTCTGTAACGCGATCCTGACGTTGGAAACGACCGAAGAGGTGCGTGCGTTCTTCCGTGACCTGTGCACGCCGGCGGAACTGCAGGCAATGGCCGACCGCTGGGCGGTAGTCGCCCTATTGGACGCAAAGCTCCCATACCGCGAGATCCAGCGCGAGACCGGCGTCAGCGTCACGACTATCGGCCGCGTTGCCAGGTACCTGCAGGCCGGTCACGGCGGCTATGCGCTCGCAGAAGCGCGCCTCACCGGCGGTCGCCGACGATGAGCGCTGCGCAGGCACAACGGATCAAGATCGCGATCCAGAAGTCCGGCCGGCTGAACCGGCTCAGAAGCAGCACACCTAAGCATCCGGCCGGTACAGCTCGACGGCCTTCCGCGCCGAGGTCAGGATGCCTTTGATCATGGCGGAGCTGAATCCCCGGTGTTCCATCTCGTTGAGGCCGGCGATGGTGCAACCCCGGGGCGTCGTGACGCGGTCGATCTCCGACTCGGGATGAGAGCCTTCGCGCATCAGCAAGCAGGCCGCGCCCCTGGCCGTCTGCGCGGCCATCAGCAGGGCTTCCTCCGGATGGAAGCCGATCTCAATGCCGCCCTGTGACGCGGCGCGGATCGAGCGCAGAAAGAACGCGATGCCGCAGGCGCAAAGCGCGGTAGCCGATTCCATCATCGATTCGTCGATTTCCAGCGTCGTCCCGACCGAGTCGAACAGTGTCTTCGCGCGCAGCAGCGCCGCGCGATGCTCGGGTGGCGCGGCCAGGCAGGTCATCGACTGGCCAATGGCAATCGCCGTGTTCGGCATGGCCCGCACGATCGCGAGCTCGGCTCCTGCCAGCGCACGGATCTGCCCGATCGTCACGCCGGTGACGACAGAGATCAATGTGTGACGCTTCGAATCGAGTTTCTCGCGGATCCCGGATAGCAGGGCATCGAGCTGCCGCGGCTGGACGGCGATGACGACGTGGCGCGCGTGCTCGACTGCAGCACGGTTATCGGCGCTGACGCGCACGCCCATCCCGTTGAATTCGGCCAGCTTGTCAACGTGCCGGCGCGTCAACGTGATGTCGGCGGCGCCAAACGGGCCCGCCGCAAGCAAGCCGCGTGCCAACGCCTGACCGACATTACCGCCACCGAGTATCGCGATCGGCCCGATTCCAGCGCCGGCCGTTTTCTTGTCCATGGTTTCCAACCTTTTCGATGTGTCCTGCTAATCGGTAACGGCGCCCTCGGCTGCGCTACCCACCAGGCGGCGGTACTTTGCGAGCACGCCCTGCACGATATCTGATGTTGGTGCGCACCAGATTTTTCGGCGGGACTCGAACTCGGCCTCGGTGATATTCAAGCGGATCTCGCGTGTCTCCGCGTCGATCGTGATTTCGTCGCCGTCGCGCACCAGCGCAATCGGTCCGCCGACGGCGGCTTCAGGCGTGACATGACCCACGACAAAACCGTGGCTGCCGCCGGAAAATCTGCCGTCGGTAATCAGTGCCACCGCATCGCCCAGCCCACGACCCATGATCGCCGAAGTCGGCGCCAGCATCTCGCGCATACCCGGTCCGCCCTTGGGGCCCTCGAAGCGGATGACGATGACGTTGCCGCGCTCGATCCGGCCGTCGAGGATCGCCTGCAGGCACATTTCCTCGGAATCGAACACGCGCGCACTGCCCGTGAATCGCAGGCCCTCTTTACCAGTGATCTTTGCCACCGCACCGGTCGGCGCCAGGTTGCCGTACAGAATGACGAGATGGCTATCGGGCTTGATCGGATTGTGGAAACCGTGCACGACATCTTGACCAGGCGGATAACCACTGACCTCTGCAAGATTTTCGGCGACGGTTCGACCGGTCACCGTCAGGCACTCGCCATGTAGCAGGCCTTCGTCGAGCAGCATCTTCAGTAGTGGCGTCAGACCGCCGACGGCGACCAACTCGGACATCAGGTACTTGCCGCTGGGCTTCAGGTCCGCCAACACCGGCACACGCTTGCCGATCCGGGTGAAGTCATCGAGCGTGAGGGGTACTCGCGCCGCTCGCGCCATCGCCAGCAAATGCAGCACCGCGTTGGTCGATCCGCCCAGGGCAATGACCGCAATGACGGCGTTCTCGAATGCCTCGCGCGTCAGGATCGCCGAAGGGCGCAGATCGCGCTCGAGTAGCTGCATGACCGCTTCCCCTGCACGCCGGCAATCAACTCGCTTGGCATCGGAGACAGCTTCCTGGGCCGAGCTGTTCGGCAGGCTCATGCCGAGCGCTTCGATGGCCGAGGCCATCGTATTCGCGGTATACATTCCGCCGCAGGATCCCGGCCCGGGAATGGCCGTGCGCTCGATTTCGGCAAGGCCTCGCTCGTCGAGATCGCCGCTGGCGTGGCGGCCCACGGCCTCGAACACCGAGACGATGTCGCGTCCCCTGGAGCCGGGCCGGATCGTGCCGCCGTAGACGAACACCGCCGGACGGTCGAGTCGTGCCAGAGCCATCAGGCAACCCGGCATGTTCTTGTCGCAGCCGCCGATGGCCACGATGCCATCGAAGCCCTGGGCCCCGGCGACGGTCTCGATGGAATCGGCAATGACTTCGCGCGAGACCAGCGAGTAACGCATGCCCGGCGTCCCCATCGAGATGCCGTCCGAAACCGTGATCGTGTTAAACAGCACATCACGGCCCCCGGCGGCACGCACCCCCTCGCCAGCGGCATGGGCCAACTCATTGATATGCATGTTGCAGGGCGTGACCATGCTCCAGGTCGAGGCGATGCCGATCTGGGGACGACGGAAATCGGCGTCGCTGAAGCCGACCGCCCGCAACATCGCGCGGTTCGGCGACCGCTCCGCGCCGTCGACCACGAGTCGGGAAAACCTGCGTTGATTCGATCCGGTCATGGCTTGATCATAGCCGCAGCCTGCCGCGAAACTCTACCCGTGTTGACAGTTAACGCGTCGATCGTCGATGATCGGCTGATGTGCATGAACTGTCGATTCGGCTTTTTCTTCTTTGCGACCACACGGAGGTGTGGGCCGACGGCGTAGTTGCACGTAACGAATACCTGGCAATACCCGAAGCCCCGCACCGGACCACCGTTGCGGGGTTTTTGTTTTCTCGCCCGACAGGGAGCGATCATGAGTAGCGACATTGGTGAAATCCGCCAGCGTATTGACGCCATCGATGAGCAGATCCAGGACCTGATCGACGACCGCGCGCGGCTCGCCGGCGTGGTCGGAGCCAGCAAGCAGGCCGGCGTCGCGGTCGATTTCTGCCGGCCGGAACGCGCGGCAGAGATTTTGCGCAAAGTCCTGGCGCAGCAGGAACCGTTGAAGGTTGCGTTTCTCGGTCCCGAAGGCACCTTCACGCACGCAGCCGTTACGCGTCACTTCGGCCATTCGGTGCGTGCACTGCCGTTGCCAGACATTGAGGATGTATTCCATGAAGTCGAGTCGGGAAGTGCCGACTTCGGTGTCGTACCAATCGAGAACTCCACGGAGGGTACGGTCCGTCACACGCTCGACATGTTCATGTCCTCGCCACTGAAGATCTGCGGCGAGGTGGAGCTCGCCATTCGCCACCACCTGCTGGGCCGCATGCGCTCGCTGGGCGAGGTCCGGCGCATTTGCGCCCATGGTCAGGCGCTGGCGCAATGTCGTTCGACGCTCGAGGGAATTCTGCCGGGTATCGAGAAGATAGCGGTATCCAGCAATGCCGAGGGTGCGCGCAGGGCCCGCGACGAATCAGGCACGGCAGCCATCGCCAGCGAGGTTGCGGCGGAGATCTACGGGCTGGAAACGCTCGTGGCGGAGATCGAGGACAGCCCCGATAACACGACGCGATTTCACATCGTGGGCCGTGCGTTGCTGGCGCCCAGCGGACGCGACAAAACCACGATCCTGATGTCGATCGCCGACACGGAATCACCGGGGGCGCTGTACCGGCTGCTCGAGCCGCTCGCCCGGTTTGGCGTCAGCATGACGCGGATCGAATCACGGCCGTCCCGTCAACGGAAATGGCATTACGTGTTCTTCGCCGACCTCGACGGTCATGCGGCTGACCCGAATCTGGCAGCGGCACTCGAAGAGTTGGCCCGGACCGCCTCGCTATTCAAGGTACTTGGCGCTTACCCATGCGGTATTTGGCCGAGGCTTGACTTGCCAGGGTGAATCCAAGAGTATGCATCTCATGCGACTCGCACGGCCGAATTCGCCCCATTCTGTGAAACCGGTGTTCTCGCCGGTGTGTGGCATGCTCATTGGCGTCCTCGTAGTCCTCATTAGCGGAGGCACGGGGTAGTCTGAGCTGGCGGTCTCAAGCCGAACTCAACACTGAACCCCGCACCGGTGAAGCCGCTGCGGGGTTTCTCGTTCTCAGGCCCGGGAAACCGGATCGATCGAAGATTGATTGAGGGAATCACGATGAAGCTGTATGTCGAAGACGATGTAGATCCACAGGCGCTGGCAGACGGACGAATCGCCGTGATCGGCTATGGCAGCCAGGGGCGCGCCCACGCGCTGAACCTGCGCGACAGCGGTTACAAGGTCGTCGTCGGGTTGCGACCCGATGGCAAGACTGCGGCGCGGGCCAAGGCCGATGGTTTCGATGTTCGCACGCCCGCGGAAGCTGCGAAGGGCGCGACGCTGGTTGCCATGCTGACGCCCGACATGAGCCATCGTGCGCTGTTCGAGCAGATCGAAAAAAACCTGTCGGCCAAAACGACGTTGCTGTTTGCCCACGGCTTCAGCATTCACTACCGCCGCGTCCAGCCAGCCGAGACACTCGACGTGGTGCTGGTCGCACCGAAAGGACCCGGCGATCTCGTGCGCCGCCAGTACGAGGCGGGCCAGGGCGTGCCCTGCCTGATTGCGGTCGCGAATGATGCGACCGGCCGCGCGCAGGCGCGCGCACTGGCCTACGCGCATGCAATCGGCGGCACGCGCAGCGGCGTGCTCGAGACGACATTCGCCGAGGAGACCGAGACGGATCTCTTTGGCGAGCAGGCGGTGCTCTGCGGCGGCGCGACTGAACTGGTGCTGAAAGGCTACGAGACGCTCGTCGAGGCAGGATATCAACCCGAAGTTGCGTATTTCGAATGCCTGCATGAGCTGAAGCTGATCGTCGACCTGCTGTATGAAGGCGGTCTCGCCAAGATGCATCAGTTTGTCAGCGAGACCGCCAAGTACGGCGATCTGACGCGCGGCCCGCGGGTCATCGACGATCACGTCAAGGCATCGATGCAGGCGATCCTCGAGGAGATTCGCTCGGGACAGTTTGCGCGCGAATGGGTCGACGAAAACGCGAATGGACTGCCGAACTATCGCGAGTTGTTGCAGCGCGACCTCGACCATCCGATCGAGCGGGTCGGGAAGACCCTGCGCGAGCGGATGAGCTGGTTGCGCCGTTCGGCGGCGGCTTGAGTCAGCTCGCCGACTTGCGACGGGAAGCACGATGAAAGGCGCCGCGGCGTTGTTGATCGAGTCGCAGCAGGACGAAGCAAGGGCTGCATGCTAACGCTAACTCGATTGGACGCGAACTTCAGTCAGACC
>Ga0315283_10000080_pt1 | contig 54313 bp, 53 predicted proteins | sample YL17G09_0_MG_FD_204541 | JGI IMG/M metagenome (GOLD analysis project Ga0315283, IMG submission 204541) | Sediment microbial communities from Yellowstone Lake, YNP, Wyoming, USA - YL17G09_0 | ecosystem: Environmental > Aquatic > Freshwater > Lake > Sediment | place: USA: Wyoming | collected...
TCTTCCTTCTTCTTCCACATCTCCTTCATCGCCTTGCCAAAGTCTTTAAATTGCTGCTTTAAGTCCTTGGCATTCTCGATAATCTTCTCCGGAGGTTGATTAACAAAATTCTGCACTGCGGATTGGGCAAACATTCCCTTTAGTCCTTTCAGGTCTATTTTAGGGTTATCCAGTTTGGTTTTCAGGATAAAATCAAAGGCAATTTTACCAGTATTGCCCGAAAGTATGTTTAAAGCGCTAGCCATCAGGTCAGGTTCTGCAGGCGGCTGGCCTTCTGCCGGAGTTTCCTTTGCATAAACTAAATCTACTACTTCCAGATGACACTTGCCGACCAGGTCATTATTTTCCGCTTTTAAATCCGAGGTAAAATTAAGTTTACCCGCAGCTAATTTCTTGGCCGGAGCAAATGCCTGATAATAAGGCGCAAAAGAAGTAACGTCAATACCCTTTAACTCTACCCTGCCCTCCATATTTTTCGGTGCAAAGTCAATCCAGCCTGTAGCAGAAGCTTGACCCTTAGTGGCGTTTTGATTATCTACCAAAGACGCCGAGAGATTAAATCTGGTCAATAATGACGTAGGCGGAAAAGTAGCCTTAGCAATATCGGCGTTTATATTGCCCAGCGTTATTTTATAACCCGCAGGGTCAACTTTTTTATCAATAAAAATCAGGCTTCCGTCTTTGATATTTAATCCTACCAGGAAAATCGGCGGCTGTTTGCCTTTAGCGGCAAACGCAGGTAAATTTAATTTACCATTGCTATCCATCTCCACGGATATCTTGGGCCTGACTACGGTTAACTCATTCAAAACCACTTTTCCTGCTAAAAACCCTAAGATACTCGGCCGGGCAGAAAGAGAATCTATTTTGGCTAAGCCCTGGATATCAAGTTTGCGGATATTAACTGAAAGCGGAAAGCCGATGCTTATGTTGCCTAATTTGGCTTTTAGTTTTAGATTCTTTTCAATCTGGCCGGTTACTATTGCTTTGCCGAATAAGGCAAAGACGATATTTAAAAGCAAAAAGATGACTGCGAGGAACAACACTATCCAGATTATTATCTTGAATATTTTTTTCATTTTGCTTCCTCTTTCTTTTCGGTTTTTTCCGGGGTCACGGCCTGCTCGGTGCTCTTGGGATTATCTTTAGGTTGTGTTTGCGCAGGATTTGCTTTTTTAAACGGGTTAAAAACCGCGTTCGCTAGCTCCTTGCCCGCGTTAATTGTGCCGACAATTACGGACTTGGTGATGTCGGTGGCGCCTTTGAATGTGCCCTCCAGTAATGTTACGGGCAACTTTAACACTTGTCCTGCCGAAGCATTAATACCTCCCTGATTCCTGCCCTGGGTGATCTTTTGCTCAAAGGCATTGCGGATGAGGTCAAAATTAAATTCGGGTCTATCCATCTTGGTCTTAATGGGAAAGGTTAATACATATTTTCCCTGGTCCATTTCACTTAGTTTGCCCAAAACCGCCACGGCAATCCTCTCTGCCTTTTCCTGCTCTTGCTCCGGCGGACGCGGCGTAAACACAATATCGGTCAATTCGAGGTTACATTCCCCGGATAAATCATTATTCAGGCTCTGCAGGTTAGCGCTAAATTGAAGTTTGGCTTTTTCAATGCGCGCCTTTTCTAAATCTACCCATTTCGAATAGTAGGGGTAAAGATAAATTGCGTCGAAATCCACAATCTTTAAGGTGGCCAGCATATCCTTTTTAAAAAGATTTAGCCAACCTTCGGCCTCAATTTTTCCCTCCTGAGCGCCTTCCTGCCAGGGCATCCTGCCTTTTATGCTAAAATTAATAATATTAGAACTGCGGATGGGAAAATTTATATTTTCCACATCAATATTTAAATCCTTAACTGTGACTTTCACTCCATTTTCTGCGGCATTTGTATCCGTAAAATTAAAGATACCCTTATTAATGATTAACTTTTTAATATAAAGTTGTGCAAAAGGAAAATTGATGCTTGGGCCGGCCGCCGCAGTTGCTGCCGAAGCAAGGGGAGCCGATTCCGGCTGGGTTGATTCTGGCGGGGTCGGGGTTACGGCTTTTTTAGCTGTCGCCAGATTTACCTCTAACCCCTCCAGTCTTATCTTGTATAAAATAAAATCTTTGCGGAAAATATCAATGGCTCCTCCGATTATAAAGGCCTTCTCTATTTTAAATAAATCCTTGGCTTCTATTTTTTTAACAATGATGTTAAACGGCGAGTGCACTTTAAGGCTGCGCACGGTGACTTCCCGCTTAAAGACGTCTTGCAGTTTCTCGATTAAAAAGGCTTTGCCTTTCAGGTGTACATATAGATGCAAACCCGCCACGGCGAGAATAAAAATAACTAAGATTGTTAAAAGTATCTTTATGCTCAGTCTCATAATTTGCTCTGGTCCCTCGCCGTAAACTAAAATACAATATTCGGCTCGGGACTCATTTCTCGCTGCGCAAGAAATTCGCGCGCCTGGGCCTAGCTCCTTCGGAGTCGGCCCTTATCATTTTGGCGCGCCTGGGCCGAATCGAACGGCCAACCCTCTGCTTAGAAGGCAGATGCTCTATCCATTTGAGCTACAGGCGCAATCCTTTAATACCCTTTTTAAAAACTCTTTACCCGATCCAGATTTTAACTTTTTCTCTCTTAACCTAGCACTTAAACGATTCTCTAACTTTTCAAAATAAAATAATGACCAGGGTCTATAAAATTTCGTTGATTTTGTTTTTCCTGAGTTGTGTTCTCTAATTCTCGTTTCAATATCCTGAGCTATTCCAACATATATTCGGTTTTTGTCTTTAGATTTTATTGCATATACATAGTACATTTGAGAGCAGATGCTCCCTGCCTGCCCTGCCTGCCGGCAGGCAGGCGGCAGGCAGGTATCCATTTGAGCTACAGGCGCATCTATCTATATGCATCCGCCGTGTCCCGCGCTTAGATCTACGAATTAAATCTGCAAGGGGGCAGGCGCGTGGTTATCTATTTTCTGCCTTTTGTTGCACCTCAACAATAAAATCCTTGGGCTTAAATTTTTCAAGAACCTTCAACCAGTACTGCATAGCCTTAATCTTATCGGGTTCCTTATCATATATTAATCCTAAATTAAACACGGCTGTTTCGTAATTTGGATCTATACTTAATGCCTCCTCGAACGCTGCCTCAGCATTCTCGAGATCCCCATTATTAGCATGTATCACTCCTATATTATTAATAATAAATTTCTGGTATTTGATATCTCCTACCCCCAATAAAAGGGCTTTTTGATAAGCAATGATTGCCGCTTCAAAATTGCCTGATTTCTGCGCCTGGATCCCTTCGTTATAATAATTCATAGCCTCTTTAGAAGCTAATTCCCCTGCGTAAGAGAAATTACCGAAAACAACTAATGCCAGAAACAAGAATACAATATTTCTAAAGACCATCTTTGCCTCCTTTTTTGTTATTATCCTATCCGATGTCGGGGCGACAGGATTTGAACCTGTGACCTCTTGGTCCCAAACCAAGCGCTCTAGCCAAACTGAGCCACGCCCCGTAAAAAGTAGATTTTTATTATAACACGCAAATTATACTTTTGCAAATAGCGAATTTAGATATATAATAACAGCGCTTATGAAGAAGAAGGCCTGGCTTAAATTCCTGATTATATTTCTTATCTTAGGGATTATTTCTTATTTTGGCATAGATTATATTAACCGCGTCATCCTGCCGGAGAAAATCAAATCCCTGATTATAGAACGCTTGAAAAAAGCAACCCAAAAGGAAGTCACCCTGGAGTCCCTGCAGTTTAACCTGTTTAAAGGCCTGGTCTTAAAAAATCTTACTATTCGCGATAGCCAAAGAGTGCTTATCAGCCTAAAAGAGGCCTCCTGCACCTTTCAGATCCTGCCTTTCTTTGCCGGCAAAGGCCTGGTTATCCCCACGCTACGATTAGATTCTCCCTCTATATTCTTAGAGCGCCGGCCGGATAATACCTTTAATCTGCTGGACTGGTTACCTAAAAACGCAGTTAAACCCAAAAAAACTAATTTTAATGTCTTGGCCTATAGCATCGGGGTAGTCAATGGCCATATTGATTTCGAGGACAACCATACTTCTCCCGCTTTTACAAAAAGCATAAATAATTTGAATTTAGATATCGCCTTGACGCTGTCTCTGGGCCTGAAGTTTAATCTTAAGGCAGATATTGCCACTAGCCCCACCCTGGGCTTAACCGCTAACGGAGAATTCAATATCCCTAAAAAACAGCTCCTGGCTAAAATCAATATCAGGGATTTGAATCTTAAAGAATTCTCGCCCTATTATCAAAAATTAGACCTGGTTGTCAATGATGGCCTGATTGACTCTTTAGTCGTAAACTTAACGCTTAAAGAAAGCGAACTGAATGCGGATTTAGAAATCCAAAATAAAAATTTAAACTTTAGCAAAGATAAAATCACGGCTAAGCTGAACTCCATCTTAAAGGCTGACCTGAAATATGACCTTAAGGGTAAGCAATTAAACTATTCCGGAAATCTGGATATCACTGAGCTTGATCTCTCCGGAATCGCAAAAATCGATAAGATAGATAATATCCGCGGCCCTGTGGATTTTAACAACGCCGGCTTAAGCGCGCAGGGACTGCGGCTGGAAATCTTCGGGATTAACTGCCAGGCAAAATTAAGCCTGACAGATTTTAATTCTCCCCTTATCGGGATAAACCTTGATGCGGACCTGAATCTAAACACCGCGCAGAAAATATTCAGCGAAAAGTTCAATATAGTATTGCCGCTGGATTTAAAAGGCAAGGGGAAACTAAAGCTGAACTTAGAGACTAAAATTCCGGCGGCGCAAGCCCTGAAAATCGACGGCGTTATCGAGATATCCCGGGCTGAAACCAAAATCGATAACATCAATTGGTTGCTCACAAATATCAGCGGCTTAGTTAATTTCAAGCCCAATCAAATCCGCTGGGAGAAATTAAATTTTGACTACTGCGGTAATACCTATGCTTCGAACGGAACATTAGAAAATTTCAAAGAGCCGGACATAAACCTGGACTTGTCTTCAGCGGATTTGTCTTTAAAATCTGATTTCACCGTAAAAAATAAAATAATTAATCTCTCTAGCCTAAAAGGTAAATATCTGAATTCGGAATTTGACCTTAATGGAAACCTGGATACCTCCGGCGGCGCTTCGTTGCCCGGCCGGCTATCGGCAAAGCTGAATTTGAACCTGCAGGATTTTAAAAAACACCTTAATAAATTTAAAGGCGTCTGGGAAAAAATCAATCCTCAAGGCAGGCTCATGGCTGACCTGGATATACAAGGGAATATCCGGAATTTGAAGTCCTGCGATATCCATGGCGAATTTTTCAGCCCCTCTCTTTCCGCCTATGGATTATCCTCGCAGGCATTTTCCATGGCCTCTAACCTGACGGGCGGAATTATCGATATCCCGGCCATGCGCCTTTCTTTCTACGACGGAATAATCGAAGGGAATGCCAAAATCAATCTGGTGGAAGAAAAATTTCCTTATCTATTCAATGCCTATATTGAAGGGGTGAAAATTGAGAAACTAAAACTGGATACGCCTGCCAAAGACAAAGATATCTCCGGCAACCTTAATTCCGAAATCAAGCTGAATGGCTTGCTAAGCGATATCTCGCAACTAAACGGCGAAGGAAAAATTTTAATTACCGAAGGAAGGCTCTGGCAGCTAAATCTACTTCGGGGCTTGGGACAATTGCTTTTTACTCCTGATTTTGTGAATATTGTTTTTGACAAAGGCTTTTGTGATTTCACCATTAAAGACAAGCTTGTCTTGACCGATAACTTAAGCCTGCTCAGCAATCTGGTCAGCCTTACCGGATACGCCAAGGTCGGTTTTGACAGTTCCTTAGACGCCTCGGTGAGCATCCAAATGAGCAATGAAATAATCCCCCAGGCCGGCGGGATAAGAGATATTGCTTCCGCGGTTCTCGGTCAGGTAGGAAGATTTGCGGTAGTAAAAATAAACGGGACGCTCAAACAGCCCAAGTATAAAATTCAACCCGCGGTGATGGATGTGATTAAGGGCTTAAAGGATTTGTTTACTACAGGTAAGACCGGACAATAACCTTTGCCTTTTTGAGGACCTTAAAACGGTGGCTGATTTTATGCTTAATTTTTGGGCCGAGTTGGGCAAAGGTTTTTTTATAACGGGGGATTATAAATAAAGGGTCATAGCCAAATCCAAAATGGCCCTTGGGTTCAAAACCGATTAGGCCGCTGCACGTCCCTTCCACTACTTTTATCAAGCCGTTCTTATCTGCCAAGGCCACGGCGCATACATATCTGGCCCTCCTTTTAGATAAAGGCAGACCATTGAGAAGTTTTAATACTTTCAGGTTATTCTGAAAATCGCTCTTATTCTTTCCGGAAAACCTGGAAGAATAAATTCCCGGCTTACCGCCCAAGGCAATAACCTCTAACCCCGAATCTTCGCCTAAAGTCAACTTTTGCGTGAAGGCCGCGATTTTCACTGCCTTTTTAATAGCGTTCTCTTTAAATGTCTTGCCGTTCTCAATAATCCGGGGTACCTTAGGATAATCTGCTAAAGAGGTTATCTTTAAATCCAGGTCTTTTAAGATTTCTTTTATCTCCTCCAATTTCTTCTTATTTTTAGTCGCTACAATCAGTTCCATATCCTGTCAGTCCTGTCAGGGACGTTTCTTCAGCCAAAGCTAAAGGTGTCCCCCTTGGGGACACCTTTCCGATTGGGTGCAGAAACGTCCCTGGTTTATTTAACCTCTAATCTTTCTTTTGCTTAAAGCTTTTTTTATTCCGTCAAGCAAGACTTCTGGTTTAAAAGGCTTGATGATATAGAATTCCGAACCTAATTCAGTTATCGCCTTAAATATATCTTCTTCCTCTCCTTTAGCCGTTACAAAAATTATAGGTATAGATCGGGTCTCGGAGCTATCTTTTAGTTTAGCCGCAGTCTCAAAACCATCCAGATCCGGCATACTAATGTCTAAAAGAATGAGATCCGGATTTTCTTTGCGAGCCTTATCCAGCCCTTCCAGCCCATTTGCGGCAGTAATGACCTCATAATTATTCGCCTTTAATCTCGACTCTAATAATTGGAGCATAAAAGAATTGTCTTCGACAACTAAGATTTTTGCTTCAGGCATGCTTAAACTCAAGTATTAGCGGGATTACTTTCTAAACTTCTCAATCGTCTCCAGCAGGACTTTGGCCTCGAAGGGCTTAATGAGGTAAGCCTGGATTTGTTCCTTTTCCACTAAATCCTTGACCTTTGCATCTGCCCTCGCTGTGAGCACAACAACAGGTATCTGCGGTAATTCCCCGGTAATTGCGCGCATCTCCTTTATGGCAATCAATACGCTATACCCATCCATCTTAGGCATCATAAGGTCTAAAAGAATCAAATCTGGTTTCTCAGCCGCAAGCTTTTTTAGGCACTCTTCTCCATCATTGGCAGTGATTACCTGGTAGTTATTTGCCTCCAATCTTGCCTTTATTAACATAACAATGTGCGGCTCATCATCGGCCACTAATATCTTCATCGATATTCCCCCTATTATTTCTTATTCCCTTCTAATGTTTTTTTAACTTTTTCTTCAATGGTATCTAACAAAAATTCGCATGTGCTTGGCAATTTTTTACCGGGCTGAAGGACGCTATCAATCTTCATCAAAAGTTCGATTGCGACATACGGCTTGACAATATAATCCGTCGCCCCGAGCTGCACGAGGTTCTTGACTATTTCGTCTACTTCTCCCTTGGCAGTAAGCATAATCACAGGGATAGATTTAGTATCTTCATCCTGCTTTAATTTTTTGAGCGCCTCTTCCCCGTTCATTACCGGCATTATTATATCTAATAGAATCAAATCGGGCTTTCCCGCCTTTGCCTTTTCGAATCCCTCTTTGCCATTCTTGGCAATAATAACTTCATAGCCATTTGCTTTTAATCTGGATTCCACCATCTTGACAAGATTTGTCTCATCATCTACTATCAGTATCTTCTTGGCCATCTTTAGCTTCACTCCTTTCTTTACCCGCTCAGAGTTTTATGGGCCTTTGCCAGCAGATCTTTAGCATTGCCTGCATCGTCAGGATAAGTAGCGAAACCATATGAAAAGTGAACCTTAAGTTCCTTATTTTCAATTTCAAACACAGAGGCCTTTAGGGCGGACTGAAATCTCTCTGCTATCGCCCGGGCACCTTCTTTATCTTCCTCGGTTATTACAATAAACTCATCTATAGATTTTGAGGTTAGGAAATCCCTCTTTTTTATTTCCTCTTTGAATATCTCCAGAATCTTCATTATTACCCTGCGCGCCCTCTCCTCCGTAAACTCCCTCTTTAACTCTGAATAATTGTCTAACTTAATGTCTAACACGGAAAGCCGCTTGCCTTCTTTTTTAGCCTCCTGTATTCTCTTCCCGATATCTTCACAAAGAACCTCTTCTGTGCTGTACTTTGGCAAAACAAAGGTAAACTTAGTCCATTCGTTGAGTTTGCTTTCTACCCGGATTTTCCCATTGTGCAATTCCACAATGCCTTTGGCAATAGCCAGCCCGAGCCCGGTGCCTCTCTCGCCCGGACCTTCTCTGCGGCCGAATTGCTGAAACTTGCTGAATACTTTAGGCAAGTCTTCCTCGGCAATGCCTCTGCCGGTATCAAAAATAACGCATTCTACTGAATCCTGTTTATTGTTAACGGACATTTCTATATAACCTTTTTCCGTAAACTTGAGGGAATTGCCTAATAAATTAGTAAACACCTGGATGATTTTATCTTTATCAATATAAACATCAAGTGTTTCCTGTGAGAAATCAGCTCTAATCTCCAAACCTTTTTCTTTAGCGCGGGGAGTAAAAAAGAGACTGACGCTTTTAGCCAATGCAATTATATCCACCGTCTCTGTTGTTATATGGACTTTATTTGCCTCTATCTTAGAAATGTCCAGAAGGTCGTTGATTATGCGCGTCAGGCGATCGATATCATTAAGGCATATAGATAAAAACTCTCTCTGTTGAGGCGTAGTTTCTCCCAGTATTCCATCTAAGACTTGCGAGACCGACTCTCTTATCGTCGTAAGCGGTGTGCGCAGCTCATGGGAGACGGTAGATATGAATTCTGTTTTAAGCCTCTCTATCTCTTTTTCATGCGTGATATCCCGCAAAATAACCACTGTCCCGATCCTCTTTCCATGGCTATCCCTGGCCGGGGTGGCATCAAGCCTCAAAGTCATCTTTTGAGGTTTTTCCAAATCTAACTCTCTACTTACTAATCGCTTATTATTAGCAGCGAGTTCTTTTAAAGCCGGGGAAAAGACTGAAGAGATAAAATCTTCGGGTATTTTTTCAGGCTCTTCTTCTTTAAGCCCTAACATTTTCTTAGCCACAGGATTTAAGAGGATAATCCTATCGGACTCATCAGTCATAATCAACCCCTCGGACATTCCCGAAAAAGCGGTCTTCATGTTAATGCTATCCCTTTCAATAATGCGCGCCTGCTTTAATACTTGTTCCCTAACCTGCAGGCTATCTATACCTAAGGCCACCTGATTAGCAAAAACATTAAACAAATTTAGCTTGTAGACTAAAAACAGGCCGGGCTTTCTGCTGCTGATGGCAAATACGCCTAAAATATTTTCTCTTACCATCAATGGTATATAATAAAAGGAGGCTAATGAACCCGCGTTCTCTTTACTTTCTGCGCTTTCTGCCCCAGCTTCATATTTTATGACCTCCAACCTTCCTTCTGAAATATCAAATTTGGTTGTATCCCTGAAGGACTCAATGGCCTTGAGCCTGAATTCTCTAATATAGTCCTCATTTAACGGCTGATTGAGCCACAGATAAAATTTAGCCTTTTCAGCATCACCAAGCAATATGGCGCAGGCATCGTGTTCAATGACTACAGGAACCTTTTCCAAGACAATCCTGATGAAAGGCTCGCATTTGACACGGGAAAGCGCCTCATTACCGATCTCTTTGATTAAATCTGTCACTAGAATTTTATCTTCTGCCATTCTAAATACTCATTGTTAAAAATTACTCCATGCCTAACAGCTTTAGCAGGGGCCTCAAATTAATTGCCAATGGTATAAATATAATTTGCCCGCAGACTTTTGTCTTGCCTTCAATAATCCAAAAATCAGATTTAAGGCAGACCGTGACCTCGCCTTCCTCAAGGGAGTGCGCAGCGATGAATTCCGGGATTTTTGTGGGCGCACCAAAGTCAAAAAATGGGGGAGTCATTTTTAGGGTTTTATTAATCATATCGCCCAGGACCCTTAAATACGAACCGGACATCACGCCTGCCACTTCTTTAAGCGCAGATATATCAATTTCCGATAATGTAGCGCCGGCAGAACCGGGCTTTCTGCCCATGAGCAGGTCAACCAGCGATAAGGCATTCTTACCTTCGAATACAAGTAATATATGGCCGCACACCTCGCCTAGCATCTCCAGGCCTACCATTGTTATTGCTGTATTCTCATCGGGTACCAATTTCGGCACTTCATTCTTAGTCGCAATAAGCGCCTGGGGAGGCGCCATTTCAACTTTCTTATCCACAAACTGGGCTAAGGCTGTAACTGCGTTGCCCACGCCGATACTGCTTATTTCCCGCAAGGCGTCGAGCTGTATCTGATTAAGGCTGACTACACTATCTGCCATTTCTCCTTACTATAAAATGTCTTTTAATATGTTTCTTTGGATATCAATGAGTTCCAAGATGCCTTTCTGAGCCAGGCTTAGCAATTTATCCATTTCGCCTTTATTAAAAGTTTTTCTCTCGGCAGTGCCCTGGATTTCAATAAATTCGCCTTTGCCGGTCATGACAATGTTCATATCCACATCCGCCTGGGAATCCTCTTCGTAGGTCAAATCCAAAAGCAACTCATCCTTAAGCATACCTACGCTGGTGGCAGCCACAAAATCCTTAATCGGAATTTTATTCATTAACCCATCTTTCTTTAATTTATTTAAGGCATCTACGAGCGCGATAAAACTCCCTGTAATAGAGGCAGTGCGCGTGCCGCCGTCTGCCTGGATAACATCGCAGTCAATCCAAACGGTGCGCTCGCCTATAACCTTCATATCGGTAACTGCGCGCAGAGAACGGCCTACCAGACGCTGTATTTCATAGGTGCGGCCGGAATCTCTTCCCCGCCGGATGCGGGTCTGGCAAGAACGCGGGATCATCCCGTATTCAGCCGTAACCCAGCCCGTAGCCGTGCCTTTTAAAAACGGGGGAACAGATTCTTCTATTGAAGCCGTGCAAACCACCCGGGTATTGCCTAACTCTATCAAACACGAACCTTCGGCATATTTCATATAATTACGGTTAATCTGCACTTTGCGAATCTTATCTAATCCTCTCCCATCCTGCCTTACCATAAATACTCCTTCTCCTCTTTCGCCCTCTAAATTTTCCCGCCAAGCTCATTAATTCTACGGCGGGATCCCGCTATCAAATTTGATAGCTTAGCGGAAAATCTAAAAGATTCCTCGGGCTACGGAGGACTTCCTGCCTGCCGCCTGCCTGTCTACCGACAGGTAGACCTAACGGCAGTCAGGGCAGGCAGGCGCTATATTTGTTTTATGCTGGCGCTCGCTTTCTTATAAATATCATTTCCCCGAGCATCAATCCCTACAATCAAAGGGAAATTTTCTACTTCTAACTTTAAAATTTCCTCTGGTCCTAAATCCTGATAGGCAACCGGCTTTGCCTCTTTAATGTATCTTGATAATAATGCCCCACAGCCGGCAAAGGTCAAAAAATAAACTGCCTTATATTTCTTTATTGCCGCTCTTGCTTCCTGGGAACGGTTTCCCTTACCAATCATGCCTTTTAATCCCGCCTTAAGCAAGGCCGGCGTAAAGGCATCCATACGGCTGCTTGTGGTCGGGCCGCAAGAGCCGATAACTTTTCCTTTGGGGGTCTTGGTCGGCCCGCAATAATATATAACTGTGCCTTTTAAATCTATAGGTAATTTCTTACCTTGTTTAATCGCTTCTGCTAATCTTTTATGCGCCTGGTCGCGGGCAGTATAAATTGTACCGGTTAATAAAACTTCGTCACCAACCTTTAGATTTTCGATATCGCTTTCTGTTAAGGGGACTTTTATTTTCTTCATTTAGCTAATAACTGTGAGCCAAGAGCCAAGGGCTACAATACAGCGGTTGCGCTTCTTAAGGCATGACAGCTGATATTCACTGCTGCAGGAAGGCCGGCGATATGCGTGGGATAGGTCTCAATATTTACAGCTAAAGCAGTGGTTTTTCCGCCTAATCCCATTGGTCCGATATTCAGCCTGTTTATCTCTTTTAATATCTCTTTTTCCAAAACTCCGAACTTCGAACTCCGAACTCCGAACTTTCGCAGTAATGCCTTCTTGGCTAAAAACATCGCATAGTCAGCAGTCCCTCCGATTCCTACGCCCACCACAAAAGGCGGACAGGCACCCGGTCCGGCATTCTTTGCCGCATCAATAATAAATTTTTTAATTTCGGTTAACTGCGCAGTAGGATTAAACATTTTCAGTTGCGTCTTATTTTCGCAGCCAAAACCTTTGGGTAAAACCGTGATTTTTAATTTATTGCCTTTGACTATATCTGTATGAATCACTGCTGGAGAATATTTAGGACTCCTTCTTGAAAGCGGGTCGCCGATTACGGAATTGCGAAGATATCCTTTTTTATATCCCAGCTCTACGCCTTGATGCACTGCCTTTTTTAAATCTCCGATTATTTTAACATCCTGGCCGACCTCTAAAAAGACTACCGGCATTCCGGTATCCTGGCAAATGGCTAATTTCTCTCTTTTTGCAATCCCTGCGTTTTGAATAATTGCCTCCAGTATCTTCTTGGCCTTTTTATTGGTTTCTTTCAGGGTTGCAGACTTAAGGCCACGCAAAACATCTTGTCTTAAAACTAAATTTGCCTGAATGCATAGTTGAGAAACTATGTTCCTGATTTTATTGGCCGATATTACTTTCATTTTCTCTTATACTCCCGGATAACCGTAGTGGTTATTCCGCCGCGGGGATTAAATTGCCCGGTAATTTTGACCCAGCGCGGTGAACAGGCTTTGACAAAATCTTCCAGCATCTTATTTATGACGTGTTCGTGAAAAATACCTATATCGCGATAGAATATAGTATACATCTTGAAAGATTTAAGCTCTATACAATATTTATGCGGAGAATATTCAATTCTGATGGTGGCAAAGTCCGGCAATCCGGTCTTAGGGCAGATGCAGGTAAATTCGGGAATATCAAGACAAATTGTATACAATTTGTCTTGATATTGATTCTTCCAAACCTCAATTTTAGGTGTCTTAAGATTTCTGATATTCTCCTGCAAACCTTCATATGAAGAAGTTTTCTTTTTCATTTTTTATTCTTCCTCCACAAATACCGGAATATCATTTAAGGTTATTGTTGCCTGAGCATCCTTTACAGTTTTTGTCTGTATCTTAAAAGCAATACCATAACCCATTACCTCTTTTCCTGAGGCATATTTGGGAATGGCTTCGGTGATTTTGATGGTTCGACTTCGCTCACCATCAATCCTGAGCGTAGTCGAAGGATTGACTTGGTTTGAAGTTATATCAGAAATGGTAATTTGGCTTTCCTGCGGATTATCGTTCCAAGCCACCCATATCGGCTTGCCTTGCTTTATGAATTTGTAGATACAGATTCCGTCTTTTCCCTGGATGGTCTGGATGTTGTTCCAGTCACTTCCCTCCAAGGCCTCAACCATCTTTTTGTAGGCGTAGTAGGAGAGTTTTTTATGGGATTGACCGTCATTATCCGGATTGTTAACAAAGCCATAACAATTGAAAATTTCTTGTTTATTCATTTGATCCGGGCCTCTTTCGACTACATTATTCCAAAAAATTTTATCGATTCCCTGCGCAGTACCAAAAACATAAGTTTTTATCAAGCCGGCTGCTTCTTGCAACTCAGATTGATATGGCAGGGGAGGGTCATTAAGAGTAACCGGCTTTCCGTCATACATAGCGGTTTCGATAAATACCGGTATTTTATAAATATCAATTCCGTAATTAGAAAGTGTTTTTCCATATACTTCCATTTTATTCCTGAGTTCTGTATATTCATTTGCCTTATGGTAATGCTGTTTAAACTCAAAAGCATCGAAATACTTTCCGCCAGTTGCTTTAAGCACGGAATCCAGGAATTTCACTTGGTGAGACTCTGTAGTGAGCCCCACTTCAGGGCCGCCGAGGCCTCCAAAAACGACCTTGCAGTCATTGCAGTTATCTTTGATGATTTCGTAGGTCACTTTAAGAAACTTGGCGTATTCTTCAGGGCAGCCTCCCCAAGTCTCACCCGTTGCTATAGCATAGGGAGAATTTCCCTCGGGTTCTGTATCCGCCTCCCAATATTTAATTTTATCCTTATATTTTCTAATAAGATATTTCAGGTTTTCCTTGTAAGTATCATTTATCCGCTGGGAGCAGCTCTTGCTGTTACGGATTGATACTGCCCGCGAATAAACGTTAAAGCCCAGGTCTATTAATGTATCTAACTCGCCTATATCTTCTCTTGGCATGGCCTGAACCCATCTTACGCCCAAGTCTCTCAAATATTCATTGATGCCAAATCGCGTGATAAAGGTCGGCCGATCCAAGAAAACCTCATAAGGGTCAAAAATTCCAAACGGCGAATCTTCGCCGCGCGCTGTTTCGCTATTTTTGGCTATCTTGATTTGAGAATAGACATCTCTAGGAGAAACCATCAAACCGACAAATATAATCAGGGCACTAAGATAAATATTTATCTTTCTCATTTTATCCCTACTATCTTATGCATCTGGCAGATTATACGGGCGCTGATATTCTCTTTTGCGCAGATATCTTTAAAGTTTTCTAATTTTTCGCTTACTTGATTATAGTCTTCATAACTATTCGGCTGCAAAACTAAAATTAAAGAATTATCGACTTCTTTGATTAATTTAATCGCCTCCCCTAAATCTTTTTCAAGCGTAGATTGACAAATGACTGCTTTTAAAAAAACTTTCTTTTGCGAAGCAACCTCTAAGAACCTTCTGTGTGCATCCCAGAAATTATTTAAACCTGTGGAACTCGGAAGTTTTAAATCCATAGCCACGATATCTACATATTCTATTATCTCTCCTAAGGCATCGGGCAGCGTACCATTGGTCTCTAAATAATTTCTAAATCCGGATACCTTAGTTAGCTTTAATGCCTCTTTTAAAAAATCTTTCTGAAAAAGCGGCTCGCCGCCGGTAAAAGATATAGAATGGTAATTGCCTTGGTATTGTTTTAATTCTTCGAGTAAATCCCCGGGCTCATATTCGCAAAAGGCGTCCAATTTGGTATCACAGAAACTGCAATTAAGATTGCAGCCAAAAAAACGCACAAAAATCTGCCTTTCGCCTAAATATAGACCTTCGCCCTGGATGCTCTCAAAAACCTCAGAAACCCTTCCTTTCATTCTTTAGTTTCCTTTAGGGGACACCTTTCCCCTGCCTGCCGGCAGGCAGGGATTGGATTGAAAGACGTCCCTCGATTGGGTCAAGAAACGTCCCTTAAGGAGGGGTCTTTTATGCCTGCTTCTTTAAATCCTTTGGCGCGGTAATAACAACTATCGCACTTGCTACAAGGAACTCTCCCTCCCCGATAACAAGACCAGGTCAATTCCAAAGGAACGCCTAAGCGCACGGCTAAGCGAATAATCTGGGCTTTGTTTTGGTTAATTAACGGCGTCTCAATCCTAATTTTGTGTTTTTCTGCGCCACTTTTTGTGCCTGTTGTGATTACTCTACTGAAGGCGCGATAAAATTCGGGTCGGCAATCAGGATAACCGGAATAATCCTGAGTATGCGCTCCAATAAATATGCCTTGCGCCTTTATGGCTTCGGCATAGGAAAGCGCAAAACTTAAAAATATAATATTGCGGGCAGGAACATAGGTATCCGGGATTCCTTTGACACCTTGACACCTTGACACCTTGACACTAATTTTTGTTTGTTTATCCAGAAGACTTGAGCCCTTCCAAGGCAGCCTTATTTTTAAAACCTGGTATGGGAAATTTGCAGCACGGGCGATCTTTTTGGCGTATTCTATCTCTCTTTTATGGCGCTGGCCATAATCAAAGATAAGGCCAAAACACTTATAACCTTTTTTCTTAGCCAGATATAAAGTGGTTGCGGAATCCAAACCACCGGATAAAAGGACGACCGCCTGCCTATTCTTCACCCCGCCCTTCCTTTTATTTTATCACCCACGCCCTTTTAGGAAGGGCGGGGTTCATACGTGGCGCAACTCGTATTATTCTCCCAGACGGTTACTGATTTGAGGTTTACAACTTCTGACTTGAGCCGAACATAGATATACTGGGCAATATTTTCTGAGGTGGGATTAACCTTTTTAAAATAAGGGATGTTATTCAAATACTTATGGTCTAATTTATCGATAATCCTGTTCAGTTTCATTTTTAAATATTTAAAGTCTAAAACCATACCTGCCTTATCGAGTTTACCGCTAGAGGCAACTACCTCTATTCTCCAATTATGGCCGTGCAATTCTTCGCATTTGCCTTTGTAACCTCTCAAATTATGCGCCGAACTAAAATTCGATTCTACTTTAATATTATACATTGTTTACTCTCTGGGCATTGTTTATGGGTCTGCCCAAGAACCTCGATGCTAAATTACTAAACCACTCCGGATTATCGCTGACATAAAATTTACGTTTGGCTCTTTTGCGATTCTGATTGAGAATTCCTTCCGTAGCTAAGATCTTTTTTACTTCCATGGCTACTTGTTTAGCCGAGTCAATCAAAGTAATTTTTGGACCCATCACTTCCTTGATTACGGGCTTTAGTAAAGGATAGTGCGTGCAACCCAAAATAACTGTATCGACCTTGGCATCCTTTAAAGGCTTAAGATAAGTTTTGGCCACGTCTAAAACTACTTTTCCCTTAAGCCAGCCCTCTTCCACAAAAGGAACAAATAAAGGGCAAGCCATGGCCGCCACTTTAACTGAAGGGTCAATTTGTTTTATCTCAAATTCATAGGTGCGGCTTTTTATGGTGCCGCGGGTACCAATAATGCCGATGCGCTTGTTTTGCGTTGCATAAACCGCCTCGCGGACTCCCGGAGTAATCACGCCTACAATGGGCACGCGGAAATGACTTTTGATTATGGGTAACGCCACGCTGGATACGGTATTGCAAGCCACGCAAATAAGCTTTACATCCTGTTTCAGCAAAAATAAAATATTCTCGATGGAAAAACGGATTACCGTTTCTTTAGATTTTATCCCGTAAGGAACGCGTGCGGTGTCCCCGAAATAGACTATATCTTCATAGGGTAACTGACGGATTAGCTCTTTAACCACCGTCAGCCCGCCTACGCCTGAATCAAATACGCCTATTGCGCCCATTATTTAGCTGCCTCCGTAAAAGTTACATCCCGGCCATAATCCAGCACTGCCCGCTCTATTGCCTCGGCTACGCTCTGGCGATAATAGCCGTTCTTCAGCATCCGCTCTTCATTAGAATTAGACAAAAAACCAATCTCGATTAATACCGCCGGCATGCGCGCTCCTTTTAAGACATAATAACGGCCTCCCTTTATGCCCAGTATCGATGTATCTAAATTTTTCTGCATGCTGCGGCAAATGTAACGCGCTAATTCGATTGACTCCGCCCGGCTTTGAGTATAAAGCATATCCCAAAGCGTGGCCTTTAAGTCTTGGGAGCTACTGGCAAAACAAGAACTGCTAAAATCTAGTCGCGCATTCTGGGCTGCGGATAAGGCTCTTATAGAATCATTTACCGTCGCAGAAACATAATACACCTCAAACCCGCTTAAGCTCTTTACCCGGTTGGCATTGGCGTGGATGCTTAAAAAAATATCCGCCCTGGCATTGTTGGCTATATCCACGCGCGAAGAAAGAGGAACATATGTATCTATTGAGCGGGTCATCACTATATCGATACCATCCTCCCTAAGGCGGCTACTCAGCCGTTTGGCAATATCTAAAGTGATAACCTTTTCTCTTACGCCAGTCCTGCCTATTGCGCCCGGGTCATTTCCGCCGTGACCGGCATCAATAACTACTTTTCTAATCGAGATAGGTACGGATATCTTACTTGGCGGATATGCTTGTTTGAATAAATTATCCAGGATTTGCTCTTTAAAATTATAAGGCACGACTACAGTGCCTTGATAGATATCTACCGGGTGCTTTAAATATTTAGGCAGATTGTCCACCAATATCAATCTGTCACCTACCATCAGGCTGATCTTATGCGCCTCCTTGGTTAAGGTCGCTGTCTTGGAAAAGGTATCGTATTCCAGGTTTATCCCCCTTAAGTTGCAAAGCGAGGCTAAAGGCAAATAAGTGACACCGTTAATATTGTAAGTAGGCAGGGCTTCTTTCGTGGGCACACTTACGCAGCCGTTTAGGAAAATAATTAACAAGTAGAAAAAGCTTCCTAAAAAATATAACTTTTTAATTTTCATTAATGAAAGTTTTGGTGGAGGTGGCCGGAATTGGACCGGCGTCCTTAAGTATCAAGATAAAAGTCGCTACATGCTTAGTTTATCTTTTAAACTTACTCTTAGCCACCCCGGTAAACAGGATTGGCCAAGCCGCAGCCTTTTTTAGTCTTGCCCCGGCCCCAAAGGCTAATTTACCGAAGCCAGCCTACTAGCCGCACTTTTTCGTCACGTAGGCGAAACGAAAAGTGGCTTCGGGCTTAATTAAGCCCGAAGGCTGGGACAAACATTGGTCTTGCGAACAATGTTCCTAAACGCGATGTGTTTGCGTTTATATTTTGCAAGGGTTGTTAACGCGGCTAACCTCGCGTCCGCGGCATGCTACTTTTACCCGGCTATCTTAAGTCGAGCCCTTTCACCCCCGATTTTCTCTCTTTTTACTTCCTGAAAATCGTCCCGAGCGCCCTTCTTTTACTTATCGGGCGCGAGGGACAAATCACTTCCTTCTACTCTTTAAAGCCCTGCGCATCTCAAGGTCGATCTCCCGGCGCTTGATATCTTCCCTGCGGTCGTAGAGTTTTTTACCTTTACAAAGAGCAAGTTCTAGCTTAACAAAACCGCGCTCGTTAAAATATATTTTTAAAGGGACCAGCGTAAACCCTTTTTGGGTAACCTGGCCGGTTAATTTGCGGATTTGATTGCGATGTAAAAGCAGCCTCCTTAATCTTGTCGGCTCAACATTTAAATAACTGGCTTGGCTATAAGGACTTATATGCGTGTTATAAAGGATTACCTCGTTATTATCGATGCGGGCAAAACTGTCATTTAAATTAACCTCGCTTTCCCTTAAGGATTTGACTTCGCTGCCCTTAAGCTCTATGCCGCATTCAACAGTTTCTAAAACAACGTAATCCCGCAGCGCCTTGCGATTAGTGGCGATAATCTTGCTCATTTTACCACAACCAAAGCAAAATATAAACTCAAAAATAAAGGCAAGGTAACCAGGCTTAAAATGTGGCCAAAGAATACGCCTTGACTGATAAGCAGGTCTTCTTTCTTATAATGCCTGGTAATTACCGACAGCGAAGTTGCCGGAGGCACAGCCAACTCCATAATAATTAACAGCGCCAACAATTGCGGTAGTCTGAATTTTAAAATGAACCATAAACCCAAGGCAGGTAAAATAACCAGCTTAACCAAGATGATTAAAAAAATCGCTTTTTTATTAATCTGCTCCAAATGAATTAAAGCCAGGCTTCCTCCTACCACAAACATTGCCAAGGGAAGCGTGCAATCTCCAATCATGCGTAACGGCTTTAACACTGTCTGGGGGATAAAGTTGCGCAAATTAAAAAATATGATTGCCAGGCTAATCAAAGTAGCAATTACCGGCGGGCTGAATAAACTTCCCATTTCAAACCTCTTGTTTTCATGCAGAGAAAGCATATATACCCCGAATGACCAGACAACCAGGTTAAATCCTAACAAGAACAGAAACAGATAAATCAACATTGTATCCATTTGTTCTTTAGGCATCAACGCCACGATTAATGCCAGCGGCAGGTATCCTGAGTTCTGAAAAGTAATTAAACTTAAAAATTGTAATTTATGCTGCCGGCCCTTGATAAAACCTACAAAGAGATAACCTGCTAATAAACCTAAAATGGTAATCAGTAAACTGACGAGAGGAAAAATCCACCAATTCGGGTATAAATCAAAGCGAAAATCTTTGATTAATTGGCAGAATATGAGAAGCGGCAGCGTAATCTCAACCACCAGCCGGCTTAAGATATCCAAACCTGCTTCTCCCAGGATGCCTTTTTTGAGCAAAAAATACCCGATTGCGCCCAGGATAAAAATCTGGACCATTGCTAATGAAGTAGTCTTAAATGACTCTAAAAACATTAATTCTCCTTTTTGCAAGGATGTTATTATAACAGCAAAATAATCCTGCCGCAATCTTTTATATTTGACCCCGCTCTTCCTAACAAGTATAATAAGCTATTCAAGGAAGGGCGGGGTTGACACTATTTTAGGAGTAGGTTATACTAAGAAAGGGATTTTTCGCGGAAGTGGCGGAACTGGCATACGCGTACGCTTCAGGAGCGTATGGGGCAACCCTTGAGGGTTCAACTCCCTCCTTCCGCACCAAATTATACGGTTGACCCCAAAGGCTGTTTTGTTCATTTCTTGGTTTCTTCAATATTGATATAATCGCTGAAATCAATTTTTTCTCCTAATTCCTGCTTGACTATGCGGATCCTGTCCGGTACATAAGGATGGGTCTTAAAATATGACTTTGGCATCAATGGCTTTCTCCGGTTAATCTCCTGCAATTTTTCTAAGAAAGCAATCATACCGTGAGGGTCATACCCGGCTAATTTGGTGTAACGGGCAGCTAACTGGTCAGCAAGCAACTCGTCATCCCGGTTATAACCGAGTAGCAACTCGATAAAGGCAGCGTCCGCGGCAGTGCCAACCGCTCCTCCCTTTGATACTTGAGCAACCAATATACCAAACAAAGAATAGCCCATGATTGCCTGTAGTTTTTTAATACTGTGCCTGGCAACAATATGGCCGACTTCATGAGCCAAAACCGCAGCCAGCTCGTCGTCATTAGCTATCTTATCAATTAACCCTTTATTAACATAAACAAATCCGCCCGGCAAAGATACGGCATTTATTTCGTCATCTTCCAGAACTTTAAAGTGATAGTCTATATCTTTTCTATCGCAAACGCTCACTATTTTCTGCCCGATATCCTCTACGCGCTTCTGGATTAAGGGGTCCTCGTTAAGTTTATATTCTTTCTCCACTTCTTTAGCGATGGACTCACCCATCTTGACTTCTTTATCCGTGCTGTAATAGTAAGTTTCTTCTTTACCGGTAACCACATTGTATTCGGTGGAACAACCGACCAAGAGCCAAGAGCCAAGAGCCAAAGGGAAGAAAAAGAATATAAATACTTTTATTTTTAATTTCTTGAGCATACGATATACCTTGCTTAAAGGTAACCCCACCACATTATAGAAACAGCCCTCAATCCTGCGGATAAAAAATGCGCCCTTTCCCTGGATGTCAAAACTGCCTGCCTTATCCAAAGGCGAAACGCGGGCGAAATAGCCGTTTATTTCTTTGTCGCTTAATTTATCGATATAGACTTTAGTCTTTTCATGGTCCATAAGTATTTTATGGTTATACTTATCTATTATAGCTATTCCCGTATATATCCACTGGGGGCTACGGGAAAGCCTGTTGAGCATTGCTTTGGCATCTTTTAAATTCCTGGGCTTTCCAAAAATATGCTTTCCCTGCACGACGATGGTATCAGCACCCAAAATAATTCCGTTTTTAACCCTCCCGGCAACCTCCTTAGCCTTGGCCAGGGCATTTTTCTTAACCAGCCGGGCATAAGATAAATTATTCGTTCTTCTCGTTTCCTTAACCTTGCTGGGTAAGACTTGAAATTTCAGGCCAAAGAGTCTTAAAAGTTCTTCCCTGGCTTTGGAATGAGAAGCTAAATATATTTTGCGCATATTAATTTAACGCAGCGCTTTCTCCGGCCAGATAACCTGTAGAAAATGCTGCCTGCAAATTAAAGCCTCCGGTATCTGCGTCTACGTCAATCATCTCTCCGCAAAAATACAGCCCCTTTATCAGCCGCGACTCCATAGTGCGCGGATTGATATCTTTTAAAGAAATGCCGCCGCGGGTGATCATGGCTTCTTCAATCGGTCTGGTACCGGAAATATCTAAACGCAATCCCTTAAATAATGAAACTAAAATATTGCGCTCTGCCTGAGTAATCTGGCTTACTTTCTTAACGGGATTAATTTTGGCTATCTCAATAAAGACATCTATCAATCTAGTCGGCAATAAATCCTTCAATATGGTTCTAATGGTTTTCTGGGGATTTAATTTAAATTCCCTTAAGAGCCTGGCATTTAATTGTTCCTTGGAGAGCGCGGGCTTTAAATCAATTTCTATATAAACATTTTTGTTTTCCTTAAGCCAATCTGCGATTTTTCCGCTTAAAGATAAAACTAAAGCCCCGGAAATACCGAACTTAGTAAATGACAGTTCTCCGATTTCGGAAATTATCTGCCTTTGGTAATCGCTAAACCCAGCCCCTGCGCGCAGGAGCTGGGTAAACTTAAGGCTAATATTCTTAAGAATCAAGCCCTCCAATCTTCCAGGAAATTCCTGTCTGATTTCTAAAGGAACAAGCCCTGGCCTTAAGGGAACAGTGCGGTGGCCTAATCTGCGGGATAAATCTATCCCTTCTCCTGTAGAGCCGGTAAAAGGATAGGAAATACCGCCGGTAGCTAAAATTAACCTATCGGCAGCAACTGCCTTGCCGTTATCCAGCAATAATCCCTTAACCTGATTATCTTCAAGAAATATATCCTTCATCTTAGCCTTATATATAATCTTTACCTTATTATTCTGCAGTTCTTTTTCTAATATTTTTAAGACGCTGTTTGATCTGTTGGCGACGGGAAACACGCGCTGTTGCCTCTCTACCTTTAACTTTAAGCCTCTTTTCTGGAAAAAATTCATTAATTCCAAGTTAAAAAACCGCTTAAAGGCATCCCTTAAAAATTGACCGTTCGAGGAAAACTTTTTCAGAAATGAATCTAAATCGCAAGAATTGGTGAGATTACCGCGGCCTTTGCCGCTTAAGGAGAGCTTTTTTCCGAGGCTCGTATTCTTTTCTACGAGAGTTACATCTTGCTTGAGCTGGCCTGCCCTTATTGCTGCCATCATTCCCGCAGGCCCACCGCCAACCACTATTATTTTTTTCGCACCCACGCGTCAACCTTCATAGACCAAAATCTTTTACGGTAAATATCGACTCTAACCTTAGGCCTACCCGGGCTAAATTCTCTTTTGCGCCCTCTTTTCTGTCTACAACAACTATAGCCTTGCTAACCTTTACCCCCATTTTATACAAAGCTTCTTTGGCCTCGATTAAGGCCTTTCCTGTGGTAGCTACGTCATCAACCAGAATTACTTTACTCTTTTTCATTAAGGTTGGCCCTTCAATTTGCCGCCTGGTACCGTGCTCCTTGGCTGCCTTTCTGACAATAAAGGCTTTAATAGGGATTTGCCTGATGTGGCTTAAGGCTGCTACTGCGCCTACAATAGGGTCTGCGCCTAAAGTAGGGCCGCCGATAGCATCTATGTGCTCATTTTTAATAAGTTCTAAAATGATACTCGCTACCAAATACGCGCCCTCAGGAGTTAAGGTGATTATTCTGCCGTCAAGGTAATAATTACTTGTCTTGCCTGACGATAAAACAAACTTGCCCCTTTTTAATGCCTCTTCCTCTAAAAGCACCCGGAGCCTTTTCTTTAGTTCCTTTACATTCTGTCTTTTCATAACTGATTTATTCTACTATCCCAACTGCCTGCTGTCAACCATAATAGCATTAGTAGCATTAGGGACGTTCTTTTAGCCAAAGCTAAAGGTGTCCCCATTTTTAACATTTTTAATTTTCCGCACTTTTGGGGACACCCTTCCGATTGGGTACAAAGACGTCCCTCGATTGGGTAAAGAAACGTCCCTAATAGATTTTGACAAATCTTAATTTAATTGTTATCATATGGGTTATGCTGCGAGAGTTTTTAAGTAGCTTGGTGGATATAATCTACCCGAAGGTTTGCCTGGTATGTAAAAACAGCCTGAAAAATGTATCATCCATCGATAGTACTGTCTGCGGGCAATGTTGGACTAAGATCAAGAGAAACCTTCCTCCGTTCTGCAACAGTTGCGGCAGGCATCTAAAGAAGGCAAACCTCAACAAGAATATCTGCCCTACCTGCTTAAAAAAACCGCTGCATTTTGACCGCGCCTTTAGTCCCTGCATCTATGACGGGGCGATAAAGGAATTAATCCACGAGTTTAAATATAAGAACAAAGATTACCTCGGGGCTACTTTGAGCCGATTAATGATTGAGTTCATCAAAGAATATGATGTGCCTATCGATTACCTGGATTTAATCGTGCCCATACCTTTACACCCGACAAGATTGCGGGAAAGAGAATTTAACCAGGCCGAAATCTTAAGTAATTATATTGCGGCTGAGTTTAATAAAAATATCACGGATAAGATTCTGATACGCCACCGCGTGACTAAAACCCAGACCGAATTAGAAACCGAGCAGCGTTTTGTTAATGTGCAGGGCAGCTTTTCGGTAACCAGGAAGGAAGGCCTAAAAGGCAAAAATATACTCCTGGTGGATGATGTGCTTACCACCGGCGCAACTTCATCCGAGGCCGCCTCTGCCCTTAAAGGTGCGGGCGCAAATATCGTATTTGTCTTAACCTTATCCAATTGAAACTTTTAAAAACTATTTTTAACGCAGATTTTCGCATATCTAACGTAGATTTTCGCAGATAAAGTCTTTAATCTGTGACCATCTGCGTGTAATCTGCGTATATCTGCGTTCAAGATTAATTTTTATGAAAATCCTAAGAAATTATTTTCTAAAAGAATTTATCGGCCCTTTATTTCTGGCCCTGGGCGTGCTTACCTTCGTGATGATTCTAGGCAACCTGGTCAAGATGACTGACCTGATAATCCGTAAGGGCGTGGATATCAACTCCGTCGTAAAATTATTTCTCTTTATGATACCTTACCTGCTTACCTATACCCTGCCCATCGCCTGCCTGACGGCAGTGCTTTTAGCCTTAGGAAGGCTATCGAGCGACAATGAAATTATGGCTATCCGGGCAAGCGGCGTAAATCTATTTTCCCTGATATTGCCGTTACTTATCGTAGGGATAATCTTTAGCCTTGTCTTGGTCATCTTCAACGACCGGGTTATACCGTACGCCCATTTTGCTTCGCGAAAAACACTATGCGATGTGGGGGCAAAAAACCCTACTGCAGCCTTAGAGCCTGGCGTATTCATTAATTCTTTTGAAAAATATATCCTATTTATCTATGGTATCGATCAGGATAAGCACCAGCTGAATAACGTGCGCATATACGAACCTCAGGGCAAGGGCAAACCTACGCGCACTATTGTAGCTAAAAAGGGGGAGTTTATTTCTATTCCGGATAAAAAGGTAATCAAGCTCAAGCTCATGGACGGGACATCAGACGAACCGGATCCGGAAAATCCCAATAATTTCTACAAATTAAATTTTAAAACTTATTTTATGACCCTGAATTTATCCCAGATGCAAAATAAAGACCAAATTGAAAAAAAACCCAAGGACATGACCATTAAGGAACTAAAGAACGAAATTAATAAACTAAAGAAAGAAGGGGTCGACCCCGCGCCCTTAGTAACAGAGATAAATTCCAAAATCGCCTTGGCCTTTTCTTGTTTCATATTTATTCTTCTGGGCGCGCCTTTAGCCATAATCACCCGCCGACGGGAAAAATCGATTAATTTTGGCATTGCCTTCCTCGTCATTGGCATATACTACCTGCTCTTTATCGGTTCTGAGGCCTTAAGCCTACAGAGCCACTTCAATCCCGAAATAGCCATGTGGATACCGAATATCGTTTTAGGCGTAATAGGCGCCGTGCTTACCTACAAATTATGCGTATCTTAGACAGCTATATATTAAAATCCGTATTGGTTATCTTCTTTGCCTGTCTTTTCACTTTCATTTCTTTATATATTGTTATTGATATCATATCCAACTTAGAAGATCTATTGAAACTGCAGATAAATTTGGGTATCCTAAGCCAGTACTATCTTTCTTATTTACCGATTATATTTGTCCAGGTAGCGCCTTTCTCCTGCCTTTTAGCAACATTATACACATTCGGCACCTTAAACCGCAATAATGAAATTATCGCCATGCGTTCTTCCGGCTTAAGCATATTCCAGATAAGTAAAACCGTAATTATATTCGGACTTGTGGTTAGCCTGTTCGTCTTCCTGGTGAATGAAAGGGTTATCCCTCAGGCCATGGTCTCAACCGAAAAAACCAAAGAACAGATGGAAACCGATAAAAAGAAAATAGAGCAAAAGGGGCAGGAAGCACTGAATAATCTTTCCATTTACGGCTTAAAAAACAGGCTTTTCTTCGTGAACAGATTCACCCTGGCTACAAATACAATGGAAGGCATAGTCATCTTAGAGCACGACCAGCAGCAAAACGTAATCAAAAAGATTGTGGCCGCTAAAGGGATTTATAAAGACGGCTTATGGAGGTTTTATAAAAGTATTACCTATAATTTTGATGAGGATACCCAGGTTAAAAATGAGCCTCAATATCTAGAAGAAGAAATAATGGATATTTCCGAGACGCCGGCGGAATTTTTAACCCAAAGGCAGCATCCGGATTTTATGAATATTAACCAGCTGAATAACTATATCTGGAAATTATCGAGCAGCGGCGCTACGACCGTGATAAGGAATCTTAAGGTAGACCTCTATCAAAGATTTACTTTTCCCTTTACCAGCATAATCATTGTTCTTTTAGGGATCCCCTTCTCGCTGCGCATGAGAAGACGCGCTACCGGGTTGTCTTCATTAGGGTTATCAATAATGGTGGGATTTCTCTACTACGTTTTAAGCGCGGTAAGCATTGCCGTGGGAAAAACAGGGCTCCTTATGCCATTTCTCGCTGCTTCCTTAAGCCATATCACCGGACTTCTTACCAGCCTCTACCTGATTAACACCCTTCCCTAAATATATATTCTGGGGACACGACTCCCCAGACCGCAGGCAATTTCATAAGAGATGGTGCCGGAAAGAACGGCTAACTCCTCAGCCGTAATTTTATTTTTACCTTGTTTACCTATAAGCACAACCTCATCGCATATCTTAACCGGAAAATCTCCCACATCGACCATTACCTGGTCCATGCAGACTCTTCCGCTTATCTTAAAACGCTTCCCCCCAATTAAAACCGGCGCCTTGTTGGATAGATTACGCGGATAGCCATCGCCGTAACCAATAGGTAAAACAGCTATAGTAGTATTCTTCTTCGTAATGTAATCGTGCCCATAACTTACTCCAAATCCCTTGGGCACCCTCTTAAAATATACAATCTTAGTCTTTAAACTCAAAACCGGTTTTAGTTTAATATCCAAATCCGCCTTAGGATAAAGGCCGTAAATAGCCAGGCCGGGCCTGACCATATTAAAATGACTCTCCTTGAAACCTATTATTCCTATGCTATTTGCTGCGTGCTTAAACGTTATACTAACCCCTTCTTTATTCAGTGCTGCGATCAAACGGTTAAATAAATCTATTTGATGTAACGTAAAATCTCTGTCCCGGTCAGCAACGGCAAGATGCGTAAATATCCCTTCTATATTGATGAATTTCAGCCGGGAAATATTTTTTATCAATGTCAATGCATCCTGATGCAAAACCCCGAGTCGGCCCATGCCCGTATCAACTTTAACATGTGCATTTATAGCCTTGCCTAAAGAACGGGCTTTTTGGTTTAAAGCTGAGACTAAATCTTGCGTGCATACCGTAGGAGTCAAATTATATCTAAATATTGGGCTGATGTCCTTTGGAAGGACCATCCCCAATACCAAGATGGGCAATTTTATATGCTTCTCTCTTAATTTTATCCCTTCATCAATGGAGGCAACCCCGAGATAATCTGCGCCGCAAGAAACCAACTTTTTGGCTACAGGAATTAGTCCGTGGCCGTAGGCATCGGCCTTTACCGTAACCATAATTTTAATTCCCGGAGCCAACAGTTTTTTTATCTGCTTAAAATTATAAGCCAGATTATTTAAGTTAACCTCAGCCCAGGTCGGCCGGTATCCTATATTATAATTCATATTTTTTAACGCAGATATACGCAAATCTAACGCAGATATTCGCAGATGTTTTATCTGCGTTTATCCGCGTGCTTTTCTAGCGAGAATCTGCGTCTTTAATCTGGCATTCTTTGGGATATAGATAAATCGGCTCTAGATCAAAAAGATTATCAAGCTTTTTAGGTTTAATCTTGTCTAAGGCCAGCATAATTATATTATGCGCCTTAGGATACCAATAGTCCCTGTCCAGGATGGTAATATCTTTCTTGCTCTTTAAGATATTTTCCTTATATAAATTTAATCCATCCCCAAGGATTACAGCATTCTTTTTAATCTTCTTAAGCATTTCATTCTCGCTTAAAAGCATATAAGGCGATGCTCTTTTTATATTACCATTTTGGGCTTTGTAGATACAGCAATAAATGAGATTTCTCTTGGCATCGATAACAGGAACAATGAAACCATTGTTGGCTTTTGCATTTTTGGCTAAGATATCTAAGGTAGATATGCCAATTACCGGCTTATTTTGCGACCAGGCAAGCCCTTTTATGGTAGCAAGGCCCACGCGTATGCCGGTAAAAGAACCCGGGCCTAAACCGCAGGCAAAATAATCAATATCTTTAATATCCCAACCCAAAGCATCAAGCGCTCTTTTTATGGTTACAACCAGCAAAGAAGAATTCTTACGGCCTAATTCTAAATTATACTCGTATATTTTAGCGCCATCATATAACCCCAAGCATAAAAATTTTGTGCTGGTGTCAAAACCTAATATCTTCATACTAATTTAAAAAATAATTCTTAACGCAGATACACGCAGATTGCACACAAATATTCGCAGATTAAAAATTTATCTGCGATAATCTGCGTTTAAGATAAATTCCCTTATAGAGATTACCCAATAATTCTCTGTGTCGCTTGCCAATCGCAGTAAATTTAATTAACCTCTGAGAATCCGATTTAATAAATAACTCTACTTTTAGATACTCTCTGGGCAAAAGATACTTTAGCCTATCTGCCCATTCAATTACCGTAATACCGTCATCATAAAGATATTCTTCATAACCCAAATTCAGAATATCTCTTGGCTCTTTAAGCCTGTAAAGATCAAAGTGATAAAATGGCAATTTAGCCTTGTATTCGCGGATCAAAACAAAGGTGGGGCTGATTATTTTATCTTTACTTAAGCCCAGCCCTTCGGCAACCCCCTTGGTAAGCACGGTTTTTCCCGATCCTAATTGCCCAAATAAACAAATTATATCGCCTGCTCGCGGATTCTTGGATATCGCCCTGCCAACCGCCAATGTATCGTTTACCGACCTGGAAATAATTTGCATCTGTGTTAAAAATGCCTATAACCCTTACGAATAATAACCTCTTCTCTGCCTTTTTTGCTAATCATACTAAAACCATACTCCCTATCCACAATTTTTCCGATAGGCTTAAAATTAATTAACCTTCGGCGATAAATTTTTCTTGCCTCTTGAGGTGAAAGCGTAAAAAGCAACTCAAAGTCTTCTCCCATATAAAGCGCTTCTTTTAAATTGCGCGCCTTTTTATCCCGCGGGATTAAATCTTCGTAGATAATTGCCCCGACCTTACTTTGCTCTAAGATATGGCCTAAATCTTGGGCTAAGCCGTCGGAAATATCAATCATCGAATTTACCTTGAAAATTTTCACCAGGTACCTCGCCTCTTTTAAGCGCGGCGTAAACTTAAGGTGCTTTCCTTGAATAGAACCACCAAGACTGCCTGTGACAAAAATAATATCGCCCACTTTTGCGCCGTTCCTTAAGACCAAGTATTTTTTCTCTACAATGCCCAGCATACTCACATCAATAACTAACTTTCCTGCGCGACTTAAATCGCCTCCTACTATATTTATTTTAAATTTTTTAGCTATATCAAGCATTCCTTTAAAAAGCTTATCTGCAAAATCAATGGAAGTCTTCTTAGGTAAGCCCAATGATACAAGGCAATAATATGGCATACCTGCACAAGCAGCAATATCGCTGATAGATACCGCTACGGATTTCCTGCCAATTAAATATGGTTTTTCGTTTGGCCGAAAATCCACGCCTTCAACCAGCATATCGCAGGTAAAAAGCAAATATTTATCTTTATTGAATTTTAAAACCGCGCAGTCATCGCCGCTGCCTTTAATCACCGTTGTATCTGTTTTGATTTGCTTTCTAAATCTCTCAATTAAACCAAATTCTCCTATTTTCGTTATCAACATTTTATTTACCTAATATTTTTGCGATATTTTTTCTATAAGGCGGCTTGATAATACCTCTGTTTGTAATAATGGCGGTAATCAAATTATGCGGCGTTACATCAAACGCGGGATTAAATACTTTGATATTCCTGGCCGCAATAGGCTGTTTAAAAAACAATTCCCTAACTTCATTTTCCGGCCGTTGCTCGATGGAAATATCTTTGCCTGTCTTAATCTTAAAGTCAAAGGTAGATACAGGCGCTGCGATATAAAAAGGAATCTTATGATAACAACTTAAGACCGCTAAATTATAAGTTCCGATTTTATTCGCGGCATCGCCATTTGCGGCAATTCTGTCTGCGCCAACAATAACCTTGTTTATCTTACCTTGCCGCATCAGGGTAGCTGCCATATTGTCGCAGATTAAAGTTACATCTATTCCTTTGCGCTTTAACTCCCAGGTTGTAAGGCGAGCGCCCTGCAGCATCGGCCTGGTCTCGCAAGCAAATACCTTGATATTTTTACCTTCCCGATCAGCCCGATAAATAACCCCTAAAGCCGTACCGTAATCAATAGTCGCTAAAATACCGGCATTACAGATAGTTAATATTGCGTCATTATTCTTAATAAACCTTGTGCCAAAATAACTTATCTTACGACAAGAAACTCTATCCTCCTCGATTATCATCCTGCCTTCTTTAAGTATTAGTTTCTTAATCTCAAATATTGGCTTCTCTTTATTTCTTACGATAATGCTGCCTATTCTCTCTAGGGCCCAAAAGAGATTTCTCGCCGTTGGCCGGCTGGATGCTATATATTTCATTACTTTATCTAAATCTTCAGCAAATTGCTTAAAATCTTTGGCCTGGGAATCTTTAATCCCCAGATACGCACCCAAGGCCGCTGCGGCACCCAATGCCGGTGCTCCGCGAATACGCATAGTCCTAATCGCCCTCCAGAGAGAATTTATATCTTTAATATAAACGTACTCTAATTCTTCGGGTAACTTGGTCTGGTCAATAATCTTAATTCTATCATTCTTCCATTCTATAGTTCGAATGTCCATTTATCCTTTCTTAAGCCCCTATAAACCCACCATCTTAGCCACTATACTCTTTTTTACCTTTATTGCTGAATAGGGACAAGCCTCCTGGCAGCAAAAACAGGATATACACCCGGAATAATCAATAGTAATGCGTTTAGATTCAATACTGATTACCTTGGCCGGACAGGCCTGAACACAGGCTGCGCATAAAGTACAATTATTATAATCTATTTTAGGATCAAAACTAATAAGCTTTTTAGCTATTTCAATAATCGGCCGCGGAATCTTTGATTTCAAGGAAGTGCTGGGTAATTTAAACGGCTCTTTAATAACATCCGCCAATTTCTCTCCGCAAATCTGGATAGAATTAATATCTGCGACTCCCAATTGCCTTTGAGCCGCAACCTTAGTGCTTAATATATCGAAAGGCTCTAAACCCATAATCAGGGCCAGGACACTATCCAATGCTACAGCGTCGGGACTGGCAATGAGTAAGCCAAGATTGCGTAACTTACCGCCCGTGGCTGGCCCGTCGCCCTCCATGGCGACAATGCCATCCACAATATTCAAAGCAGGTTTTGCCTGCTCATATATATCTACCAGAATATTAGCAAAATCTAAATTATCAAAATATTTTTTATGTATTTCTGTTTTATAAGTCCCACTTACCAGCCCATAGAGATTTTTAATCGCACCGGTTAAGATGGTGAAATCGTGCGTCTTAAATTTTGATATGGATACAAGATAATCGCAATCATCAAGCCAAGTGGTTAAAGGGAATTTCCCGCGCCAACGCCTTTTATCAAATTTAACCAATGCAATATCCTCCTCTTGGCAAATTCTCTCCATTCCGGATCTTGCATAAACCTCATCTACTTTTTCTATCTGGGTACCCCAGACGCAGGGGCCGTCACCGAGAAATACCCTGCAGTTAATCTCTTTTAAGGCTTTAATTACGGCGCGCATAACTTCAGGATGAGTGGTAATACCCGCTTCGGGTTCCTTGGCCATTAAAAGATTAGGCTTAACTAATACCTTGCTCTCTGGCCTGATGTATCCGGTTATGCCGCCGAGTAACTCTATTGCTTTTTTAACCGCCCATTGGACTAAATCCGGGTCGTAATTTTTACATTTTACTATTGAAACCTTAGAGTTCATATTTAACAGTCTCGTTTAGCGGGTTCTGCCGCAGGAGGCGGGGTGCTTGCCCATCCGCCCCAGAAGGGGCGCACTTGGCATTCCTTTATGCCAAGGTGCGATAGGGCCGGGTGTTGTCTTGGACTGTTTCCCGCAGGAGCTAAATTTTCCCCTGCTTCGGGGTATGTGCTCGTCAAATTTTCCTCGCACACACCCACTCGCGGGGCCCCCTTCAATACTGCTCGAAATCAATCCAAGCCACCCGCTAAATATTAACTATTTATACAGCTATACCTCAAGAAATAACGTTAACTTCCAGCCAGTCGTTTACCTCATTAGTATAAACTACTATTACATCAATATTATTCCTTTTCATCTTTTTCATAAGTTTTCTTTGTACAGGCGTAACTGTAGATTTGGAAGCTTTAACTTCCGCGAAATATACTTCTTTTTTATCCTTATTATAAACCGCGAAGTCTGGCATCCCTGGGACGACAAAAACATCAACAAAATCATTTTTAAAATTAAAATACTTCAAGGCTCCCATTTCTATAAATTTCTTAATCGCTCTCTTTTCTCTTTCAGGGCGAGGTTTTTCTTTAGCCCAATAAATGCCTTTTTCTCTTGCCAATCTGCGAAGAAATCTTAAGGTTTTTGTTGTTAGTTTCCTCGCTACCTTCTTTATTTTCTGAAGATATTTCTTTGAATTATAAGCAGGGTAGGGAGGCGTCCTTCTTTCTAAAAGAAAATACAACAGATCATTAGATTTCACACATAATTGTCTGTGCTTATTGCAATAAAGAACGAACCTTTTTTCGGCTACCTTGCCTTTACTATAAATCTTTTTCCATGATACCATTGTACTATTAATTTAATTTGAAAAATCTCAATATGAATCTGGCGGATTTTCGAGCGAATGGAGCTTTTAGCCAGAGGAGCTTGAGCATTTTCGGGAATCCCAGTGGAGCGAAGCGACAACACTGGGACGGCGATGCTGTTTGAGGAGCATTTGCTAGAGCAAATGCTCCGAGTTCAGCAGCCGCCGAAAATGCGAAAGAACTCTGGCGTCCCGCCGTAGGCGGGAAAAGCGACTTTGAGCGAGAAAATCCGACAGGTTCATTACTTTATATTAAAGAACTTTGTTGCGTTATCTGTGGTGACTTTCGCTACTTCCTCAAGACTAATCCCTTTAATCCTAGCAATCTCTTCAGCCAGAATCTTAACATACATCGGTTCGTTTCTCTTGCCGCGGAAACCTTCAGGAGGTAAAAATGGCGCATCGGTTTCTAATAAAAGCCTATCTAAAGGCGTCATCTTAACCAGGTCTCTTAAGTCTTGCACTTTTTTATCCCGCTGAACCATATTATTTCCGCCAGCGGGATCCCGCCCGCTATTAAGTAGTTTGGCGGGATAAGTAATATTGCAGGTAAAAGAAACCAGGAAACCTAAAGTTAAACATTCTTCTAGGAATTTTTCATCTCCAGAGAAACAATGCACTACCGCGCTTAAAGGCAGCGCTTTTTTTAAAATAGTTAAGGTATCATCCTCGGCCTTGCGATTATGTATTACGAGTGGTAAATTCAAATCCTGGGCTAATTTAATGAGAAAAATAAATAAGGACTTTTGGTTTTCAGCCTGAGAGTAATTCTTAAAATAATCCAACCCTATTTCTCCTATGGCTACAACTTTATCTTTTTTGGCAAGTTCCCTCAATTCGGATTTGACCCAGGTATTAGCCTTATCTGCTTCATGCGGATGTAAGCCCACGGCGGCATAGATAAAATCATATTTTAAAGATAGCTCTAATGATTTTTTTGAGCCTTCAAGGCTTGAGCCAATGTTAATAATATAACCTATGCCGTTATCTTTAGCCCGTCTAATGACTTCGTCTCTATCTTGATTGAATTCCGGGAAATCGAGATGGCAATGGGTATCTACTAACTTAGCTCTTAGCTCTAGGCTCATAGCTCTAAAGGGAATAGGTTTTTAGATATCAATGCGGGGAAACAAAGGTTTGCCTTTTTTAGTTTTATCTTTGCCGAATTGCTCTTCTATGGATTGTGCTGTTTGCGGCATAAAGGGTGAAATTTCTTGAGCAATTTTTATAATTGTCTCGACCAGCAAACGGATAAATGCCTTAAGTTCATCTATTTTGTTTTCCTTAGCTAAATTCCAGGGCTTGGTATCTTCGATATATTTATTAGCCATACTAATCAATTTCCAGATATCCTCTAAAGAACTGCTAAAATTGAAATCAGAACCAGCTGCCAAACGGCGAGCAACCTCTTGGGGTAAAAGCCTTATTCTCTCTTCTATTTTTTGACCTTGCTCATTCAACACGCCGCCCTTAGGAACGGCGTCTTGAAAATACTTCTCAACCATGGTCAGGGTTCGATAAACTAAATTGCCTAAGTCGTTGGCTAAATCAGCATTGAATCTTTTAATTATCGCCTCTTCGGAAAAATTACCGTCTTGGCCAAAAGGGACATCCCGCAAGAGAAAATATCTATACACATCTATACCGAATCTATCCGCCATTTCAACCGGCGAGACTACGTTGCCCCTGGATTTAGACATCTTGCTTTCGCCGATCAACCACCAGCCATGGGCAAAAACCGTTTTAGGCGGCTCGATATTTAGTGCGCGCAACATAATCGGCCAATATATGGCATGCTGCCTCAGGATATCTTTGCCGATTAAATGCACGTCTGCCGGCCACCATCGGGAATTATAATTATCCTGGGCATCAAACGAACCCACGGCGCTAATATAATTTATTAAAGCATCAAACCAAACATAAGTAACGTGGCTTAAGCTGAAAGGAATGGGTATGCCCCAACTCAGGCGCTCCTTAGGACGAGAGATGCAAAGGTCGTTTAATTTATTTAAATTCAAGAAGCTTAAGACCTCATTACGCCTGATTTCCGGTTTGATAAATTCAGGATGGGTTTCGATATGCTTAATCAGCCAATCCTGATATTTTGACAAACGGAAGAAATAATTTGTCTCAGATATTTTTTCTATCGGCCTCTTGCAATCAGGGCAGGTCTTGTCAATTACCTGCGATTCTGCCCAGAACGTCTCGCAGGGCGTGCAATACCAGCCTTCATACTTATCCTGATAGATGTCGCCCTTTTTATAAAGTATTTCTAATACTCTATGCACGCAAACAACATGCCTTTCCTCGGTAGTGCGGATAAAATCATTGTAAGAAATATTTAAGCCCTTCCAGAGATTTTTGAATTGTAAAACCATCTTGTCCGCAAATTTTTGCGGGCTTAACTTTGCTTCATCCGCTGCCTTTTGTATCTTTTGGCCATGCTCATCAGTTCCCGTCAGAAACCAAACCTTGCCATCGCCTAAGACACCGCGCATATAACGCGCCAGGCTGTCAGCGGCTATATTGGTATAGGAATGCCCGATATGCGGCGAGGCATTGACGTAGTATAAAGGCGTAGTTATATAAAACTTCTTATCCATATGTTTATTTATAGCTCATTTGTACCTGATTCCCGTCTTCCAGCTCTACCGTAGCTGTGCGCTTAAATACATTTATGCTTATCACTTTACCTTTGCCTTGGGGCGTAGTAATCCGCTCTCCCTCGCGCGGAAGGCCTTTGGATAAAACTTTATAAGTCTCGTATTCAAAAGAAAGACAGCACATCAATCTTCCGCAAAGCCCGGAAATCTTCGGCGGGTTTAAGGGCAACCCCTCTTCCTTGGCCATTTTTATCGTCACCGGCTCAAAATCCTTTAAGAACGTGGCGCAGCAAAGCTGCCTTCCGCAAGAGCCAAAGCCGCCAAAAATCTTAGCCTCATCCCGAACCCCGATCTGCCTTAATTCAATCCTGGCCTTAAAAATCTTAGCCAGGTCTTTGACTAAATTCCGAAAATCCACCCTGCCATTAGCAGTAAAATAGAATATAATCTTGGTGCGGTCAAAAGAATATTCTGCCTGCACCAGTTTCATGTCCAGCTTATGCTCTTCTATCTTTTTAAGGCAGGTATTAAAGGCCTCTTTTGATTTCAGTCTATTTTCCTCAATCTGTTTTAAATCCGCCTCTTTAGCCAGGCGCACTATTTTTTTAGGCGCCTCTTTTGGCTTGGCCTGGGATACCGCGTCCTTGGGAGCAATAATCTGTCCGTAATCTAAGCCGCGGTCATGCTCGACAATAACATAATCGCCTTCTTTAACTTCCAAATTAGAAGCGCTGCAGAAGTAAGCCTGGCCGGCATCCCTTAATCTAACCAGTATTAACTTCTCCATGTAGCCACCTTTAAGTTAGAGAGCAACAGTTTAACATTCACATTCTGCTCTAAATACAATAATGAATCTGAGATAGAATTTAATATCTGATCTAAATCCGAAAAGGAATAATGCTGCATAAACTTAAGCAGTTCATTCTTGCGGTCAATATTAATGAGCTCTGAATGCGGCATGCCTATCTTAATCAAATATAAATCCCTAAACCAGCCTGCCAGTATATTGAGCTGGCCGTGTATCTGTTGTCTATTTTGCAAGGCCGAATTTCCTAGACCTGGATTCTTTAAAGAAACGAACTGGTCAATGATCCTATTTTTTTCGCTTAATATATCCGTATCCTTCAATCCTATGGCCTCACCTATCCTTCCTTCTGAAAAATAAGCTAAAAAATGCGCCAGATTGTTATCCAGGCGATAATCTTCTTTAAGAATCTCTTCAAGCCTCTGCCTCTTTACAGAATGAAACTTAAAAATCTGGCAGCGTGAAATTATGGTCTTAAATAACAATCTCAAATTAGAGGCAATCAAGATAATTAAACTGCCTTTAGGCGGCTCTTCTAATGTCTTTAAAAGAGCATTTTGGGCTTCAGCCGTAAGATTTTCAGCGTGGTCTATAATAAAGACTTTGTATCTGGCCTCGTAAGGCTTTAAGTTAATATCTTTCTGCAATTGACGTATGTGTTCAATCTTGATAGCATCGGATATCTCATTAATATCAATTAAATGAAAATCGGGGTGCTCATTTTTATCAATCTTTAGACAAGAATTACATCTATCGCAAGAATCTAAACTTTCTTCTTGGCAATTAACGGCCTTGGCTAAAGTTTTGGCGGCCAACTTCTTGCCTATACCTTGGGGCCCGGTAAATAAATATCCGCCTCCCAGCCGCGACTGTCTAATATAATCCTTAAGCAGCTCTATGGGTTTATCTTGACCTTTAATATCTTGAAAGGACATATCTTAAAGCTTTTAACCTTTGGCTAAAAATTTATCTACTAACTCCCTTATCTTGACCCGGGTTACAGCCTTATCCTTCTCAACTTTTACTATCTTTATTCTCTTCGGTTCCTGCGCAGCAAGTTTCAGATATCCATTCCTTACCCGCAGATGATATGCCAGCGACCTTTCTTCAATCCGGTCTTTTACCAGGTGGCGATATTTTAGCCCCTTTTTAACTGGTAAATCCAGAAAAATAGTCAAATCCGGCTTGATGCCTAAACTAACAAATTCACCCGTAATTTTAATAAACTTAATATCTATGCCTAAACCGTACCCCTGATAGGCAAGCGTAGAATCCAGAAACCTATCGCAAATCACAATCCTGCCTTTAAGGATGGCGGGCTTAATAACTTCTTGAACAACCTGGGCCCTGGCTGCCATATAAAGAAGCGTTTCGCATACCGGATTCATCTGACTTTTGGGATCTAATAAAATCCCCCTTATCTTTTCACTGACCCTTACGCCCCCTGGCTCGCGTAGATACATAACCGGATAACCTTTGCTTTTTAGATAATCATAGAGGAGTTTGGATTGCGTGCTCTTGCCGCATCCTTCAGAACCTTCAAATGTAATAAATTTACCTTTCATTTACCTTGCTGGATTTAAACCTTACTCTCTAGCAAATACGACGTGTAGATAAATATATTAAGGGATCTTACTCAAAAGCTTATCCATCTTTTGTGCGGTTTCTTCATCGTTTTGGATAAGAAATAATTCTTTTGCTTTTAAGTAAGCCTCTTTTGCATGAACATAATCGCCTAGCTGTGCCAATGCCGCGCCAAAATACCCCCATGCCGTCGCATTATCAGGTTCGATCTCTAGATAATGACGTAAATTATTCGCCGACTCAGGAAATTGACCTAAATTACCATAAACTATACCCAGATTTAAGTATGCACCATACCAAACAGGCGCAAGTTGCACTGCTCTTTGCAAATAAGGCAGCGCCTCTTGATACTTACCTAATATGTTGTATGCTTGGCCAATATTACTATTGTACATACTATCATTTGGGTTTATTTGTAAGGCTTTTTCATAATATTTTATCGCCTCCTCATGTTTTCCAGCTTTAGAATATACGACAGCGAGATCATTATACGGGCCGGGCTTATTAGGTTCTATTTCTATGGCCTTTTCAAGATAAGGTAATGCTTCCTGGCATCTATCTAAATATGCGCAATATAAGCCACCGATATAATCATTAGCATCAAAAGAATTCGGATCTATTTCCAAAGCCTTTTTAAATTGTTTTAATGCGCCGTTAAGGTCTTTTGCCAAAATGCGCTGAAATGCCTGCATTACATAATAATCTACCTGACTGATATTATCCACAAATTGCTGAAATGTCATCTGGGGATTCGCGAAAACGAATGGCTTAATTTCATTTATTGGCGAAGCAAAATTTAGATTCTGCCCTTCAGTCATAATAAATGTTACAATACCCACCGCTTCGCCCTGCGGGTTAATTAAAGGTCCTCCGCTATTACCTGGAGATACCGGAGCAGAAAACTGCAGCCATTTTAAACTTTCAAATTCTCTTGTTCCTGAGAGCATACCGTTACTAAAAGTAAAGTCTAGGCCTAGAGGATTTCCTATACAATATATAGTCTCACCTATTTCCAGGCTATCCGAATTACCTAAGGGTATAGTAGGGAGATTTTGGGCATCGATTTTAAAGATACAAACGTCGCGTTCAGCATTATGGTAAATAACTCCCGTTATAGGAAAAACCCTACCATCCCTTAGCCTCACACTTGATTCTTTCGCATATTGCATAAGATGATAATTAGTAACAAGAATCCCCGTTTCATCCACAATAAAACCGCTCCCTAAATATTGCTCCTCTGCAAGAGTCTTGTTTGTGATATAAACTATAGCCGGGCTTATTTCCCGGAAAATATCTTTGGGGTCTTTTCTGTAGGATGAAGAGGCTTTCTGAAAGTTAGATTTTCTTGTATAGACCAACCTTCCGTTAATATTATCGACCTCATCGAAAGAATAAGTCAACGGCACGCCCTGAAAATCTATCTTTATATATTCGTCGGTCTCCTCAATAATCTTCCCCTCAATTGTTTGACCAGACTTTAATCTAACTGTTTCAGCAAAAACAAAAAAATGAGAACCCAGGCTTACCAATAACATAATAAGTACGAGGCTCCTTTTGCCCATTTTCAGCCCCCTAATCGACTTGACAACATATCGAACATTTCTTTCGTGCTCATAAATGAAACTGCCGATTTTCGAGCGAATGGAGCTTTTAGCCAGAGGAGCTTGAGCATTTTCGGGAATCCCAGTGGAGCGAAGCGACAACACTGGGACGGCGATGCTGTTTGAGGAGCATTTGCTAGAGCAAATGCGACGAGTTCAGCAGCCGCCGAAAATGCGAAAGAACTCTGGCGACCCGTAAGGGCAAAAGCGACTTGAGCGAGAAAATCGGCAGGTTCATTTTATAGTTTCCTTCGCCAAGCGGTCTTGCCGTCTTTTGTATCTTCTAAAATAATCCCTTTAGATTCCAAGGCTTTTCTGACTTCATCTGCTTCTTTAAACTTTTTTGCTTTTCTATACTGTTCTCGCATTGATATAGCAATCGTCACCCATGTGTCTGATTTTTCTTCGTCAATATCTTGAAATGTTAGACCAAAAATACTCGCTAGTTCAACAATAGTCTCCATAGCAGTTCTAAGCATAAATCGGCGATCGTCTTCTTTATTGTCTAATATTTTATTACATTCATTTACCATATTGAATAATACGCCTATTGCTTGTGGAGTATTAAAATCGTCATCCATTGCCTTTTCGAATGTTTCCCTGAAAATTTTTATATTTCCCATACTTGCATCGGGAAATTTCTTGGTTTCTCTTGTTCCAAATTCCCTATCTATTTTGTGAAACAAAATTCGGAATCTTTCATATGACTTTTTCGCTTCCTCTATTTTTTCTTCACTATAATCTATTGGATGCGAATAATGTGCTGATAAAAAGAATAATTTTAAAAGGTCGGGGTCTTGATATTTATTAATGAAATCCTTTATGGTCACAAAATTTCCTAATGACTTAGCCATTTTCTGGCCATTTATCGTAAGCAGGCCGTGATGTATCCAGTATTTGGCAAATTTCCCTCCAGCGCCTTCTGACTGGGCGATTTCGTTCTCGTGATGAGGAAAAATAAGATCTATGCCTCCGCCGTGTATATCAAACTCCTCTCCCAAGATATCAGAACTCATCACGGAACATTCTATGTGCCAGCCAGGCCTCCCTTTTCCCCAGGGGCTATCCCACGAAGGTTCTTCTGGTTTAGCGGATTTCCAGAGGGCAAAATCTAAAGGGTTCTTTTTATTTTCTTCCGGAACAACCCTAACCCCGACTTCCATTTTATCCAGGGATTGATTGGAGAGTTTTCCGTAATTCCTGGCCTTTGTTATGTCAAAATAAACATCTCCTCCAGCAGCATATGCTACGCCATTTTCTATCAGCCTTGCTATAAATTCCGTCATCTTGGGAATATATTCACTTGCTTTCGGTTCGATAACCTCGGGCTCCTTTGCGCTTATGCCCAGCTTCTCCAAGGCTTCGTGGTAACTGGAAAGGTATTTTGTTGCTACTTTCTCTACGGCAATTTTCAAATCTTCGCCAGGAAATTCGTTCCTGGCCTTATCGATAATCTTGTCATCGACATCAGTCACATTTCTGACAAATTTTACTTTATAACCTTTATATATTAAATACCGCCTAATGACGTCAAATATGTAGGCACTACGAGCATGTCCTATATGCGGTTCATCGTATACAGTAGGCCCACAAACATACATCTTTACTTCTTTGTCTTTGGGGTTTAATGGCGTGAAAGGCTGTTTCTCGCGTTCTAAAGAATTGTATATTTTAATTGTCTGTTCCATCTTTAATCTTTAAGCCTGAACTTAGCGGGTGGCTTGGACTGATTTCGAGCGGGGCGTCCGAGGAACCCGAGCGGGCAGGGTTCACCCGCTAAAATCTATCGGTGAGAGCGAGGGTCCGCAGGCGAGCGAAATTTTGCCACGCTGGGGCAAAATGAGCGTCCCCGCGAGAAACAGGCCAAGACAGGACCCGCTAAATTAACTCTTGTCTTTATTTTCCAACTTCTCAATTCTCTTCTGCAGTTCTTCAATCGACTGCATTATAGGATCGAGTGTATGGATATGATCCAGGCTGACGTCGATTTTTTTGCCATCCTGCTTAGTAATCCTTCCCGGCACGCCTACCACAGTTGAATTCGGCGGCACATCCTTAATCACCACTGCATTTGCTCCGATATAAGAGTTATCTCCGATAGTAATATTACCCAATATCCTGGCTCCGCATCCGATAACCACATTATTGCCGATCGTAGGGTGGCGTTTTTCTTTTCCTAATCCGGTTCCTCCCAATGTTACGCCCTGATACAAAAGCACATTATTGCCGATCACAGCAGTTTCGCCTACAACCACACCCATTCCATGGTCAATAAAAAGTCCGCTGCCAATCTTGGCGCCGGGATGTATTTCAATACCCGTCATAAACCTTGAGATTTGGCTGATTAAGCGCGCCAGAAAAAAAAGATGTATCGTGTAGAAAAAATGCGCGACGCGATAATTAACCAGAGCGTGCAAGCCCTGATAAAGCAGAAGCACCTCTAAAAAACTTTTGGCAGCAGGGTCTTTTTTCTGCGCCTCTTTGATCTCCCGATAGAAAAATATAGAGATAAGGAGAAATTTCAATATTAATAAAGCGACAATAATAAGTAATATATTAAAAATGCAAAACATATTTATGCCCCCTTACTTATTACGGCAACGGCATAAGCAGCAATTGCCTCTTTATGACCGGTTTCTCCTAAGCCATCATTGGTCTTGGCTTTTATATTGACAGAATCTTTTGAAATACCTAAAATTGAACTAATCTTTTCCTGCATTTGTTTTTTAAAAGGCGCGAGTACCGGCTCCTGGGCGATTACTACCGTATCGATATTGTTAATCTGGTGACCATTCTTCTTTAGTAAATTATCTACGGCTTTCAATAATTCTATGCTCGAAATATTATGATATTCAGGTTCGGTGTCAGGAAAATGCTCTCCGATGTCTCCGAGCGATAAAGCCCCCAATAACGCGTCGCATATTGCGTGTAAAAGCACATCTGCGTCAGAATGCCCCAATAAACCCTTGATGTAGGGAATTTCTACGCCGCCTAAAAATAACTTGCGCTCTTCGACGAAACGGTGGATATCATAACCAAAACCTATCCTAAATGACATTTGAGGTCGAGTTATTATTAACCTTTTTTATATTCTTTGGCGATCGCCTCTGCTATTACCAAATCTTCCCTTGTAGTTATTTTAATATTGTTATAAGAACCTCTAACCACCCTTACTTCAACGCCTAATTTCTCAACTAACATTGCATCGTCGCTGACTTCGGTATTACCGAATTTCTTATATGCCTCTAAGATTAATTCTTTCTTGAAGACTTGCGGCGTCTGAATCTCCCAAAGGTTATCTCTGTCCAATGTATTCCCTACTATAAACTTGTCTTTGATACTTTGATACTTTGATACTTTGATACTTTTAATGGTAGCCTTCACTGGCACGCCGACAATCGCCGCACCGCACTTTCCTGCCTCTTTTATTACTAAGGAGACAAGCTCTTTATCAATAAAAGGCCTTACCCCGTCATGGATCAAAACTAAATCTGTACGTCTGCTTAATGCGCCTAAGGCATTGCGTACCGAATCCCGGCGCTCCTTGCCTCCCAAGACTATATCCCTAATCTTTTTTATACGATGCTCATTTACGCTGCTGATTATACCTTTCTTATTAAAAGGGTTAACTACTAGAATAATATCTTTGATAAGACTGTGCCGGCTGAACGTCTCAAGGCAGTGGATTATAACCGGCTGAGAATTGATTTTAAGGAGTGGCTTAGGAACCTTAGACTTAAATCTTAAACCCAGGCCACCTGCAAGGACTATTGCCGAAACATACATGCTATCTTTCCATCTTAGTAAAAATCATTCTCCCTGCTTGCGTCTGTAAAACTGAGGTGACCACAACTTTTACCTCCTGGCCAAGAAGCCTGCGCGCATCCTCGACCACTACCATTGTTCCGTCGTCAAGATATCCCACGGCCTGATTGTATTCTTTGCCTTCCTTGATTAATTTAATCCCCATGTGCTCGCCAGGAAAAACCACCGGCTTTAAAGCGTTCGCCAGCTCGTTGATGTTAAGCACCTTTATGCCCTGCAGGGTGGCGACGCGATTGAGATTAAAATCTACCGTCAATATCTTAGCCTGTAATAACTTGGCTAATTTTACTAACTTCGCATCCACCTCGGGATACTCAGGAAACTCTTCCTCGTGCAGCACAATATCCTGTCCGACTTCTTTCTGTATTGTATGCAAGATATCCAGGCCGCGTCTTCCCCTCTGGCGTTTGATGGGATCAGTAGAATCCGCAATCTGCTGCAACTCTTTTAAAACGAATCTGGGTATAACAATCTTTCCTTCGAGAAACTTTGTTTTGCAGATATCCACAATACGGCCGTCAATGATTACGCTCGTATCCATTATGACTACTTCCTCGTTCTGGTCCTGGCGCCTGAGCCTTACATAGGGGATAATCACGTTAAATTCGTCCTTACCGCGCAAAGCCAACACCATACCCAAATAACAAAAGATTAATGTCGAGGCAACCCTTATAAGGTTGAGGGTATCTGCCGGCATGCGCATAATGCTAAATGCATCGGTAACCAATTTTGCGATAATCAGGCCTAAGACCAAACCAAACACCGAACTGGAGAGCCCCCTAACCGATACTTTACGCATCCCGATTTCTAATGCAATAATCACTACGCCTACCAAAGCGCCGATAAAAATTCCCGGAATACTAACGGCTTTGGAGTCGAGCGTAAAGAAACCGATAATCATGCTGCCGATAACAAAAAGAATACGCACTAATAATAAATTCATTTATTTCACCTCCTTATATTAAAGTATGAAGGCATCACAATATAATTTATATTTATTTTGGCGCTTTTAAAGTAGCTATATCCAGCGCCTCTTTTAATGTAGAAACCGGCACTAATTCTATAGTGTCTTTTTTATAATTCAAATTTTTGTAATTATTTCTAGGCACTATGCAATATTTAAACCCTAATTTCTCCGCTTCGTTTATGCGCAAGACCGGCTGCGATATACTTCTAATCTCGGCTGCCAGGCCCACTTCTCCCAAAACCACGGTATCAGCTATCATCAACTGTTCTCGGAAAGCCGAAGTTACAGCTAATGCTATAGCCAAATCCGCAGCCGGGTCTTCTACTTTTATGCCGCCGGCGACATTGACAAATATGTCCTCTGCTTCCAGATGCAAGCCTATTCTTTTTTCTAAAACCGCGACTAATAAACTTAAACGGTTGTAATCAAACCCCTGTGTGCGGCGGCGGGCATAGCCAAAACTGGATTTACTTACCAGGGACTGAACTTCCACTAAAAGCGGCCGCGAACCTTCTAAGATCGCGGTTACCACTGAGCCAGAAACGTCCTTGGGCCTTTCCGACAAGAATATCTCCGAAGGATTCTTGACTTCCCTTAAACCATCCGAGCTCATCTCGAATACGCCTATCTCATTCGTTGAGCCGAATCTATTTTTTACCGCGCGTAAAATCCTGAAAATCGAAAACCTGTCCCCTTCAAAATAAAGCACGGTATCCACAATATGCTCAAGTACTCGCGGCCCGGCAAGCGTGCCTTCCTTGGTTACATGGCCGATGATAAAGATAGAGATGCCTCTACTTTTAGCTAACTGCGTAAGTATCCCGGCGCATTCTCTGACCTGGCTAACGCTACCCGGGGAAGAACTTATGGTCGGTTCAAAAATTACCTGAATAGAGTCAATAATTACTGCCTCGGGCTTAATCTTTTCTATGTGTTCAACGATTAAAGATAAATCCGTTTGATTGACAATGTAAAGATCGCCTTCGCCTGGCCGGCCCAAACGCTTAGCCCGCAATTTTGTCTGGGTCACGGATTCCTCGCCGCTCACATAAAGAACAGTATGGCCTTGCTGACTAAGTTGGTTTGAGACCTGCAATGATATGGTAGATTTACCAATGCCGGGGTCTCCTCCGATTAATATTACTGAACCCGCAACTATTCCGCCACCCAATACCCTGTCTAATTCCGCTATCCCGGTTTTAAGACGGCAATCCTCCTTAACCTCTACGTCTTTTAAGAGTACAGGCTCGTCTTTATATAATGCGGTTCTTTCTTTGGGTTTCGCGGATACGGCACTATAATCCTCTTCAACAAAAGAATTCCAGCGATTACAGTCAGGGCATCTGCCCAGCCATTTAGGCGACTGATAACCGCAATTCTGGCAACTGAATACTGTCTTAGATTTAATTCTTATGACCATTATTACTTTTGCGGCTTTTCTTTGGTCTTCCAGAATAATTTCCAGGGATGCGCCCTTAAATCAGCCACGAGCGCTTCTATTTCTTTATATAGAGAGTCGTTATAAAAAAATTGGCCTATTGTGCCTTCTTTGTTTTTAATCGCTGCTTCTACCTCTTTATATAAAGAATCGTCGTATAAAAGCCTGCCCAGCGTGCCTTCTTTATTTGTTAATCTTACTATACTTTCATCCAAATGCGAGACTACACTCTTGGCTAATACTCCTACCTCATGCATGGGAATCGGATCCTGACCAACTACAGTTTCTTTTTCGGCAAGCAAATTTTTATAATCTTTCCCGGGTATAATCTCGATATATTTTTCGCCAAATAGCCCGAGCGTATTTACCCAAACTGTTGAGTCAGCGGGTATCCTGATTGCTTTGTTAAGCCAACTGACTACCTGAACCTGGGTTTTATCTTCCGGCGTGAGAATAAAGTCCATGGCTTTAACCTCTCCGACATCAACACCGGCAAATCTTACCGGGGCGCCGACTTTAATCCCATTGACAAAGTTAAAGATAAAATTCGCTTTATAGCCTGAACTCCAGGTTTTAAAATCTCCGATAAGCAGGACAAAAATAGTCAAGATTATTAAACCGAAGAAAACAAAAATACCTACTTTTAATTCTAATTTAGTTCTGCCGAATATCATAAAGTCCTCCGTTTATATTAAATTTCCCTTACCTAAAAGCCCCCAACGTCTCAGTTATTGGACCCTGGGCTAACCCATTAATAAACTGATGCACAATCGGATGATTAGTATTCTGAATTTCCGCCGCCGACCCTTCAGCAATAATTTTACCCTGATAAAGCATGGCTATTTTGTCCGCCACTCTATAGGCGCTCTTCATATCATGCGTTACCACGATGGAGGTAATCTTCAATTTGTCATGAAGGTCCCTAATCAACCCATTGATACCGTCGGCAGTAATAGGGTCAACTCCGGTGGTGGGCTCATCATAAAGTATAATTTCCGGTTTTATGCATATTGCCCTGGCAAGCGCAACCCGTTTTTTCATACCACCGCTTAACTCTGAAGGAATTAAATTTTGAATACCGCATAGGCCAACCAGGCACAATGATTCCTCTATCCTCTCCAGCAGTTCTTTGCGGCCTAAGTGGTTGTGTTCAATAAGGCCGAAACCTACATTCTCGCCAACCGTCATAGAATCAAAGAGCGCGCCTCCCTGAAAAACCATGCCGATCTTCATCCTTACATCATCTAATTCCTTGTCGTTTAACCCTGCGATATCTTTGCCGTCGACAAAAACCTTGCCGCTATCCGGTTTTAATATACCAACGATGTGTTTTAATAAAACACTCTTTCCGCAGCCCGAGCGCCCGATGATTACGCAAGTCGAGCCGGTATCTATTTTAAGAAACAGGCCGTCAAGGACCTTATGTTCATGGAAGCTTTTATTTAAATTGGAAATTTCTATCATAAGTGAGTGCTTAAGTTATGGAGACAGCTATTATGAAGTCAACGACATAACTTAATGCACGAAGTTATCCCGCCTCGGTGCCGAGCGCCAGTGTTAATCACCTCGGCGCGAGGCAAGTCACTATCAAATGGCTGATTGGTGACGAGGGATATCCCTCGTAGCTAACAGTAGATAGATGGCTACTCGGGATAAATTCACATACGCTTCGCTACAATTTACGTCACTATCGTTCCGTAAATTGTATGTTCATTTAAGGAAATATAAAGTAAAATAAAGCCGTAAAGAAGCAGTCTGCCGCAATAATCATAATGAAGGTGGTCACTACCGCGCGGGTCGTGGCGCGGCCTACGCCTTCTGCCCCGCCTTCAACATTAAATCCTTCATAACAACTTACTAAAGCAATAATTAATCCGAAAAATATGGTCTTAAGCAGCCCGCTAAACAAATCTTTAAAGAGAAGCGCATCAATAGTAGTATGTATGTACATGCTCGATGATATGCTTAATTTATATACGCAGACAAGATAACCGCCGAAGATGCCGACAATATCCGCATAAATAGTCAATACGGGCAACATTATGCTCAAGGCTAAAACCCGCGGCACAACCAGGTATTTTACGGGATTTGTCGCCAAGGTCTCCAAAGCATCTATCTGCTCGGTTACCTGCATTGAGCCAACCTCGGCAGCAATTGCTGCGCCTACCCTGCCAGCCACGATAAGTGAGGTGATGACCGGCCCAAGCTCTCTCACTAAAGAAAGGGCTACGATACTGGCGATGTATAACTCCGCCCCAAATCGTTGCATTTGGTAGGCAGTCTGAAGGGCCAGGATTACTCCGATAAATAAAGCAACTAATGATATCAGGGGGAGGCTGTCGCTGCCTGCTTTTTTAGCCTCTTCCATGAAACGCTCTCTCTTAAAGGGCGGGACAAAAATCCAATAAAAAGACTGCCCTGCCAAATTGCTTAAGCCGCCCAGCAAATATAGAAAGGATATCACTCTATTTCCTAAAGATATAAAAAAGTTTTGCATTCTTTTTTAATCGCGGATTTCACGGATAAAAACTCGGATTTATACGGATAAAAATCCGCGGTCATCCGCGAAACGAAATCAGCGGTCATCCGCGTTATTCAAGAATCAACTCTTCGTTTTTCCGCGAGACTAAAACTTTGGAACCATCTTTAAATTTCTTGGAGATTATCTCTGAGGCTAAAGGGTCTTCCAGGAATCTTTGGATTGTCCTCTTTAATGGCCTGGCGCCAAATATAGGGTCAAATCCTTTTTCAATAAGAAAATCCTTGGCCTCCTGGTTAACCTCCAAAATAATATTTTGCTCTTTCAGCCTTTCCGCGACAAAACCTATCTCAATATCGACAATGCTCCCCAAATCTTCTCTGGATAACGGCCTAAAAACAATGGTGTCATCGATACGGTTCAAAAACTCAGGTTTAAAGGTGCGCTTGACCTCTTCTAATAACTTTTCCTTCATTTCCTGATAAGTGACCTCTTCTTTCTGGGCCTTAAAACCTAAAGAGCTGGCCTTGCGGATTAATTCTGCTCCCACATTAGAGGTCATCAGCACAATTGTGTTTCTAAAATATACTTTCCTGCCAAAACTATCGGTGAGGCGGCCTTCCTCAAATACCTGAAGCAGTAAATTAAAAACATCGGGATGCGCCTTTTCAATCTCATCCAATAGTATCACCGAATATGGCCTGCGTCTTACCCGTTCAGTAAGCTGTCCGCCTTCTTCATAGCCCACGTATCCGGGCGGCGCGCCGATTAAACGGGAGACATTAAACTTTTCCATATATTCGGACATGTCTAATTGCAACAACGCATCTTCATCCCCGAACATAAATTCAGCTAATGCCCGGGCAAGCAGGGTCTTGCCAACTCCCGTAGGACCTAAAAATATAAATGAGCCAATTGGCCTTTTAGGGTCTTTAATCCCCGCCCGCGAACGCCTTACGGCATGGGCAATGGCGGAAATTGCTTCATCCTGCCCTACAACCCGCTTATGCAGTTCTTCCTCTATTTTAAGAAGTTTCTCGCTCTCTTTCTCTTCCAGCCTAAATATGGGTATGCCTGTCCACTGGGAGACAATTTTGGCAATTTCTTCTTCTCCTACTTCCGGGCGCATCTTGTCTTTGGCCTGCGACCATTCGCGGTTAAGCTGCTCTAATTCCTGACGCGCCTGTCTTTCCTGGTCCCTTAAGCCGGCAGCCTTTTCAAAATCCTGACTCTTGATATATGACTCTTTCTCTTTTCTTAAAGCCTCTACCCTTTCTTCTAATCTCTTAATTTCCGGAGGGACAATCAAGACATTCAACCTTGCCCGCGAGCCTGCCTCATCCATCAAATCAATAGCCTTATCCGGCAAGAATCTGCCTGAGATATAGCGGTCGGATAACTTTGCCGCGGCCTCTAAGGCATCATCGCGAAAAGTAACGCGGTGATGCGCCTCGTATTTATCGCGCAAACCTTTTAATATCTCGACAGTCTGCTCAACTGTTGGAGGCTCAACCATAATCGTTTGAAATCTGCGCTCCAAAGCTGCATCCTTTTCGATATATTTTCTATATTCATCCATAGTGGTAGCGCCGATACACTGCATCTCGCCCCGCGAAAGCGCGGGTTTTAAAATATTCGAGGCATCAATCGCCCCTTCGGCAGCGCCTGCGCCAACCAGGGTATGCAGCTCGTCGATAAAAATAATTACATCCTGCGAGCGCTTTATTTCCTCCATCACTGCCTTAATTCTTTCTTCAAATTGTCCGCGGTATTTTGTGCCTGCTACCATTAAAGCTAAATCCAGAATAACAATGCGCTTATTTCTTAAAACCTCAGGGACATTTCCGGAGACAATTGCCTGGGCTAAGCCCTCGACAATAGCGGTTTTACCCACGCCTGCCTCGCCTAAAAGAACCGGATTATTCTTGGTGCGCCGGCTCAATATTTGTATAACCCTTTCAGTTTCGTTTTTCCTGCCAATTACCGGGTCAAGTTTATTTTCTTTCGCCAACATGGCAAGGTCTCTGCCAAAAGCATCTAATGCCGGAGTCTTAGTCTTAGCGGCAGTCTGGCCTAAATTAGGCAAGGCTGAGCCTAAGAGTTCCATTACTTCATTTCTTACCGTATTTAAATCTAAACCCAAATTTAATAATACCTGCGAGGCCATGCCTTCGCCTTCGCGGATTAGGCCTAAGAGAAGATGCTCTGTGCCGATATAATTATGCCCTAAAGAACGCGCTTCTTCGGCGGCTAACTCTAAAGCCTTTTTAGCGCGGGGAGTAAAGGGTATATCGCCGATAATCTGGGTAGTCGGTCCGGGTTGGACTAACTTTTCAATCTCCAGGCGGATATTCTCAAGCGAGACACCCATCTTCTGTAATACTGTGGCTGCTACGCCTTCGCCTTCGCGGATTAGACCTAAAAGTATATGCTCGGTTCCGATATAATCGTGATTAAAACGCCTTGCCTCTTCCTTAGCTAAAACAATTACCTTCCTTGCCCTTTCGGTAAAACGATTAAACATTCTTCGCTCTCCTTATATTTTGATTATGCAGCCATCATAAAATTCTTTCGAGGCTTTTGATTGTCATCAGATTTCTAAAGGATTACACAGATTTTTCTGCAGAAACTATAATCTGTGTAATCTGCCTTTTAATCGGTGTAATCATAAAAATGATTTTTTATCCTTAACCTTTTAATCTCTCCCGGATCAGTTCCGCCCGTTTTAAATCCCTTTCCTGGGATGAGAGTTTTTTATTTTCGATCTTTTGTAGATGCGCAGGCTGGATAATAATAAACAACTCGTTTATCCTGCGCCGGTCAATATCGTTGACCATCCCTAAATCAGAACCTAATCTTACCATGGACAATAATTCTATCGTCTCCTGGCTGGAGATGATATGCGCGTTCTTTAAGATACCGAGGCTGCGGTTAACCCGGTCTTCTAACGTAGCTCTATTTCGGGAAAGCATTGCCTCTCTGGTCTGATTCTCCTGTTCGATAATTTGGCGGATTAAGCCGTTGATATTTTCGATAATCTCATTCTCGCTGTGCCCCAAAGAAACCTGATTGGAGACTTGGAAAAAATTACCTGTGGCCTGGGTGCCCTCTCCGTATAAACCCCGGGTGGTAAAACTCAATTTGGCAATCGCCGCTAATACGCGGTTAATCTGGCGGCTCATCACCAAAGCCGGAAGATGCAGCATTACTGAACCCCGCATCCCTGTTCCGGTATTCGTAGGGCAGGCAGTGAGATACCCCCAGTCAGTTAAAAATGCGAAAGACAGCTCTTTAGCTAAAGCGTCGTCTATCTGATTAATAATACTCCAGGCCTCAAAGAGATTAAAGCCTGACTGCATTACCTGCATGCGGATATGGTCTTCCTCATTAATCATAATAGATAAGATTTCCTCATCATCGATTACAACCGCCTTCTGATCGGTCTTCTGGGCGTGTTCATAAGACATCAGATGCCTTTCCACTAAGAATTGCTTATCTATGCCATCCAAGTCTGCTAACCTAAAGGTTGTAGAATTTTTAAGATAATCGACCAAGGTTACTGCTTCCTCAATAGTGGTAAGCACCTTTTCTGCCTGTTTTTTATTCGCCCAATGCGGAAAAGGAAACTTATCTAAGTTTCTGGCTAAGCGGATGCGGCTGGAGACTACAATATCTGAATTCGGTCCTGTTCCTTTTAGCCATTCACTGGTGTGTCTGATAAGGTCATTGAGATTCATACCACTCCTTTACTTATCATTTTTTTAACGCAGATTTACGCATATCTAACGCAGATTTACGCAGATAAATTATCGAAAACATCTGCGACCATCTGTGTGCTTTTCTAGCGAATATCTGCGTTCAAGATGCTTTTTCAGAATTATTTTGCGCTTGTTTTCTCTCTAATTCCTTAATCTGGTCGCGAATCCTGGCTGCCTCTTCAAAGGCCTCCGTCTCAATTGCCCTTTGCAGCCTAAGCTTTAATTCTTGTATGTCTTGTCTTTTTGGCGCGACTTTAGCCACGGCAATTGGAGACTTGCCAAGGTGTATGTTTGAGCCGTGAATTCTCTTTAACAAAGAAGCCAGATATTTTCTAAAGCTAGTGTAACAATCCCCGCATCCCAAGCGCCCTATCTTTTTAAATTCTTCATATGCAAGGCCGCAACTTGCGCATTTTAAAGATACAGCAGCCTCGGCATCTTTGCTGGGTTTCTCAAATTCGGCCAAACCTGCCAAGAGGTCGCTTAAACCAAATTGTTGTTCCATCAACGCGCTCTTCTGTCGCGCGCACTCTTCACAAAGATGCAGTTCGCTCATCTGGTCATCAATAATTTCCGTAAGATGCACGGTTGCCGGATTTTTATTGCATAGGTCACATAGCATTACAGCTCCTCTTAGTATCTAATTCCTTCCCTCTTAGTCAGCTCCTTGAATTTCTTCATTAAACCCAAGGTCACCTTACCCGGTTTACCCGTTCCAATCACCCGGCCGTCAACTTTCACCACCGGTATAATCTCAGCTGCGGTCCCGGTTAAAAAACATTCATCCGAGATATACACCTCGTGGCGGGTGAGCACATGTTCATGCACGGGGTTTTTATCTTTTTTAGCAATCTCTAAAACCGCATCGCGTGTAATTCCCCGTAAAGTGCCCATGCATTGCGGCGGCGTATAAAGATGGCCGCGCTTGACAATAAAAATATTATCGCCTGTGCATTCAGCCACATAACCTAAGGAATCTAACATAATTGCCTCATCAGCCCCTGAATTGACGGCTTCAATCTTAGCTAAGATGTTATTTAGATAATTCAGCGACTTAATCTGGGGATTCAAAGCCTCAGGGAGATTGCGCACTGTCGGAACAGTAATAATCTGTAAACCATCTTTATAGAAATTTTGCGGGTACAAGGCTATTCTATCGGTAATAATTATAATGGCGGTTCTACCCTTACATTTACGCGGGTCAAGCCCTAAATCTCCTTCGCCCCGCGTAACCACAAGCCTAATATAAGCGTCTTTAAGATTATTTTCCTTTAAGGTCTGAATAACTGCCTTAATCAATTGCTCTCTAGACAAAGGTATTTCGAGCATTATGCTATGCGCAGACTCAAAAAGCCGGTCAATGTGTTCCTTTAATTTAAAAACCAGGCGATTATAAGCCCGGATCCCCTCAAACACGCCGTCTCCGTATAAAAGCCCGTGGTCAAAGACAGAGATCTTTGCGTCTTGCTTTTCATAAAATTTACCGTTAATATAAACCTTCATCAAAACCTCCTTTAGTTCAAAATGATGCCATCTTTTAAACAAATCACTCTGTCTGCAATTCTAGCGATGTCTTTATCGTGGGTGACTAAAACAACGGTTGTGCCCTCCTGGATGTTAATCTTTTGCAGTAGATTTAAGATTTTCTCGCCGTTTTCCGAATCTAAATTCCCCGTCGGCTCATCGCAAAACAGAAGCTCTGGGCTATTGATTAAAGCCCTGGCTATAGCCAGGCGCTGCTGCT
>Ga0315283_10000082_pt1 | contig 53546 bp, 65 predicted proteins | sample YL17G09_0_MG_FD_204541 | JGI IMG/M metagenome (GOLD analysis project Ga0315283, IMG submission 204541) | Sediment microbial communities from Yellowstone Lake, YNP, Wyoming, USA - YL17G09_0 | ecosystem: Environmental > Aquatic > Freshwater > Lake > Sediment | place: USA: Wyoming | collected...
GGTTGTTCCCGTCAAACCAGTAGGACCCGTCAATCCCATTGGTCCTGTAGGACCGGTTGTTCCCGTCAAACCAGTAGGACCCGTCAAACCAGTAGGACCCGTCAAACCAGTAGGACCCGTTGGTCCTGTAAGTCCAGTCGCTCCTGTTGCGCCCGCGCCAGTTGAACCTTGAGGACCAGTAAAACCTATAGGACCTCTAGGTCCAGTAGATCCAGTAGTTCCTTGTGGCCCAGTTGGTCCAGTAGTTCCTTGTAATCCGATTGATCCCGAAACTCCTTGCGGTCCGGTATAACCTATTGGTCCTGTAGGCCCTTCTAAACCAATAGGACCTGAAGGTCCTGTAGAACCTTGTACTCCAGTTTCACCTTGAGATCCACTTGCTCCTGTAGGACCAGTTCCCCCTCTTAATCCAGTAGTTCCTTGTGGTCCGGTTGGTCCTGTAATACCTTGAATTCCTATAGATCCTGATGGTCCTGTAGCGCCTGTCACTCCAGCACCAGTAAATCCTATAGAACCTTGCAGACCTGTAGGACCTGTAGATCCGATAAGTCCTATTGGACCTGTAGCTCCTGTTACGCCAGCGCCAGTTGAACCTTGAGGACCAGTAGGACCTGTTGCTCCGATAACTCCAGTAGCACCAGTAGCACCACGAACTCCACCTAATCCTTGTGGACCTGTAGGTCCTGTTGTTCCTTGTAATCCAGTAGGTCCAATCGGACCTGTAGGTCCTAATGGACCAGTAGCACCAGTTACACCAGCACCCGTTTCACCTTGAGGACCAGTAAACCCACTAGGTCCTAATGGTCCACTTGGCCCAGTTGCCCCTGTTACGCCCGCGCCAGTTGAACCTTGAGGACCTGTAGGTCCTAATGGACCAGTAGCACCAGTTACACCAGCACCTGTTACACCTTGAGGTCCTGTAATACCTTGGGGTCCTGTTGCTCCAGTTGGTCCATAATATTTTTCTACACTACGTGATGATATTCCTGCTGATGCTTTACTTTGAGGAAAAGTATTGAGTCGAGGATGATTAACACCTTGGATGTTTATATTCATTTTATGGATTTTTAAAATCTGGTGCTGGACCTAAACCTACAGCTTTCCAAAATGGTTCCCAAAATTTATACCAACGTTCCCAAGATTTAACACGTTCGGTTGGAGGTTGATCTTCGATGATTAACCTAATTAATTTACAAACTTCAGATATAGCTAAGAATGCGGCATCTGTCATAATTCCCTATTCTAGAAATCCCCAAATTTGAGCACTAACACCACTAGTATCACTTTGAACAAAAACGTACATTAAAGATCCTAAAACAATACCCAATCGTTGAAGAGTATCTTTAGGTAAAATCGTAACATCATATTCTACCCATTCACTAGAAGCGGGTGTACCGGTTATACTAAAAGCTAATCGTACTTTAACATTACCAATAGTCCTATTACAAAAATTTATAGAAAAACTTGCAGTTTTGCCTGTAGGAACTTGGTATAGTTCAATACTTGTTCCAGTACTTGTGATATTTGTTGAGTTATAAAAAGCAGCCATTAGAATATATTCCTTAAACTTGCAAAATAATACGGTTTTAACTGTGATGCTTGGAGATCATATTGTCTAAAAACTTCCGCAATGAAAGCGGCAGAAGCCACATTAGTAAACTTATTGGTTGTTTCATCCCATACCATTAAATCACCATCATTTACCGGATCTTCAAGAGCAAATAAATCACTTGCGATAGATATATTATTGGCTCTATCAGCAATAAGATTTGTTTTTTGACGCCAAACATCAAAAGTATCTGTAACTAAAACTGGTAATAGTACGGCCATATTAATATTTAGCTCCCCCAAATACCATAGTTTTATTTTCAATTAAACCTAATTTAGATTTAATTAATTCTAATTCTTGTTCCAGAGTATCTACCCTTTGTTTTAAACTTTTTGCCCGCTCACTATGTATTTTAGCTTGTTGAAAAGAACTAGAATCGGTATTAATTATCCCATGTGAACGCATATCACGGTGTAAATTACTCGATCCTTCAATTGGTATGGTCGTCATGTTGGTGTATTCTGCCTATCATATGCGGTTAACTCATCATCCTTAGTATTATCATTACCCATCCGTTTTACAAGATCTTTTTGTCTTTTATTCTTATCCACCACTATTCGTTTATCTCTTATGATAAACTTAGGAGAATTCTGCCGGAATGACGATGTATTATCATCGTTCCCATATTCTGCCATGGTGTCCGGAGCCGCCAGTTCTTCTAACACAAATTCTTTAAATCCTATCATATTATGTCCCCAATGCAATACCAACGAAGTCTGTTAATAAAGGTACTTGAGTAGGATCGGTTGATTTTAACACTATCTTAATGGAGAATGTAGTAAAATCTCCAATTTGTTCTGCTGTATAATTATATTCCTTAAAATCATAAGGTGTTTGGGCCGATGCACTTTCACTTGTATCATCCAACGTCATTAAGGTATATCTTAATGTATCGAATACCTCACTACTATCCGGTCTTAATACTCTATAATATACGTCAATGTCGGCAACAGACGGTTTCATAGCGGTAACATTAATTCTTAATGTATTTGCAGGATCTTTTAAAGTCAACCGTCTTGTAATGTATTTTGTTGCTGTATATCCACCGGTTGCGGCGGTTTCGGCTTTATAATGTGTTAATGGACTTAACGTAACTACTTTAGCACCCGTTTCGGCTAAACTAGTTTGGTTTGGATCAGTATGCTCTATGGCAACTTCTGTTCCAACAGGACCAGTAGCTCCCATAGTTATAGAAGAATTCAAAACTTTAAAATAATATGGTCCGGTTGTAGCATTGGCACCTGCTCCAGTTCCAGCAACAGAAATATAGGTATCCGCTTCGAACACAGTTAAATCTGTACCAGTTTCACCAGCCAGAATCATATTCCAATTATTAGGACCAGTTGGTCCCACAAACGTAACGGCCACATCTACCAATTTATTTTCTAAAAAGTCATCAAATCCTTCAATATTTCTTGCTTGTGTAGGACTATCCACTCTATTACCAATCACCGTCGCCGCAATTCGTTGAGTATCTATTACAGGCGAAATATTATCCAAAGTTGTGGTTAATAATGCCTTTAAGATAAAAGATTTTTCATCAAAAGCATCTGTTCCAGATAACATATTTTCTTCATTAACAGGACTAGCAATCAATCTAGGCTTTAAAAATGGTATATTTTCATTTACAACTATAGCCGAAAAATCATCATCTTTGTCATATATTGTTGCCGAACCATCAACTCCAACACTTGATGTTGTTTTTATTCCCCAATCAATTTGTGTATTACTAAAAATCATATCCTGAACTAACAAATATAATAAATCCATTTGATGATTGTAAGACGCTATAACACCATTAGGACCAACATCTCCACTAGATGAGGCGGCCGACGCGGTACTAACATCTATAATATATGAATCTAATTCCGCACTTTGGATCACATATTCACCGTAAGCATATCCATCACTTAATATCACACCATCGGTAATTTTATTAGCATTAATTCCATTATATGTATTTCCAGAACCGCCATTAGCTATACATTCGGCTTCAGATAATCCGATTTTTACATAAGAACCAGTAGGCATCCCATGATCCGGATGTTTAACTCTAATCAACTTAGTACCTTTACTTGTAGTGAATGGCAAAGATCTTAATGTTTCTGTACCTAATACCGGATTAGTAAAATAAACGGTTGCACCAGTAGGATTTGTATCAAATACACATCTGTATATGGTAAATTTAATATCTTCAAATTGTTCTGCTGTCCACGTACTAGCATTTTGTGATTTGAACATTGACCCGGCATATGGTTGTTGACTAATAATCCTATCGCTATTAATCATCTTTTCACCAAGACGACTAACAAATATTTCGTACATATTTGAATTGGATAAAACTACAAAAGCGTATTCGGCATTATTTTGTAAATATACCGGACTCGAAAATTCAAATGTTGTAGCTGATGCCGCATCATCCGAAATATTAACAGCATCCGGTGTTAATGTTACTTCAGAGAAAGGAACAATCTTTTGTGAAGGGTATCCATTTATTACTTCCCGTATTTGTACTGTGACGGGTATTGTTGGATCTTTTGTGTTGAAATAAAGATACATCTTACTTAAGAATACACCACCTGGTTTATCGGCAATTAAAAATGTTTGAGCAAGAGGATCTACCCACCGTATGATATCTACTGATTCAGAAATAGTTTCTAAATTTACGAATGACGTTCTTTCGTTTTGGCTAGTAATGATCCTAGAATCGGAAACAGAAACTCTTTCAAAACTAGGTTCTATTACTGAGGTGATAGTATTTTGTTTGCTCTCTAATACCCCAGATGCCACATACATGGTATCAGCAAAACTTGTGGCATTCGGACTATTAAATTCATCGTCCGTTAATCTAAACAATTTGCGCCCAGTTTTAAATGCTATAGAACCGGATGATTGAGGAATTAAAAACCAACCAGATAAACTACCAATACCGTCAGTTATTAATACTCGATTAGCCGATTGTAAATCTACTTCTGGGCCGGGTAATGCTGAATTATTCGGAACCACAACATCAACCGGTTTACAATGATCTTTTACCGAAATTCCATCAAAATATGGATAAAATTTCGTATTAGGTTTTAATCTTTTTGCTTTAAATTTTATATAACGGCTACGGATATAAGGAACTATGCTCAAATTTACAATACGATTATCTACCACAGTTCTAACGACCTGAGGAACTGCGGTTGTTCTGATACCCAGTCTAGATTGTCTGGTAGATGTTGTAGCTACCGTCCTAGTAGCTTCCGTTACTGTGGTTCTAGTAGTATTTGTAATTTCGTCCAAACCTCTAACGGAAACCGTAACACTTCTAGGATCACTTCTACTTACTGTGGAACTTTCGGATACTCCACTCCAATCCGTTCGCCATTCATCCCATATAGTTCCGATAACTCTATTTGCGCGATCTAAAAATACCACATTATCATAAGCTGAAGAATCGTTAATTAAAATATCAGGACGAACTTCGGTATCTTTCCATGTATCTGTAGCAGGATCTAATGTTACCGAACCCACCCAAGAATAAATAGCATATGGATTAACATTTTCTATACGTGAAGCGTATGGTTGTACTATAAATTCACCTTCAGTGTATTTACAAGTCAATAAAGTATTTTCAGGTTTAATGGTTTTATATTCGAAATTTGCACTGTTTAAAGTGTTAAATTCTAAACTTACCGAATCCGAAAAATATGTTGGTCTAGCATATCCTTGAGCCGCATCGATAGCAACTTTATAATCGGAATTAAAAACATCTCCAATATTATGTCCGGTAAATGGATCTACAACAAATCCATTTTTAAATCTATCTAACCCAGTTGAAGAATCTATAATTTTTAAATCCTTTGTTTCTTTTTCTAATAGATTTAAATTGGTATAATACTCAACATTTTCAATCCGTTTCTCTAATTTACCAATATCTCTCATTGTATAACGTTTATTTTCAACAAACTTAACCTTTAAATCTTTATCAGAAAATGTATAAGGATTTAATGTGATTACGTATAATAACATTCCATCTTTTGGATCTGCCGGTGCAGATGGTGAATTAGAACTCGTACCTTTAATTACTTTAAAATAGCCCTTGTAATCAAGATAAATTTTATCTATTCTTGATAGGTAATAACTAAAATCGAACATTATATCCGCATTAGCTTTTAATGGATCACCAGATGAAGAATATGAAGTTCCGGCATCAACCATTCTAGGACGAAAATCAAAACAATCTCTTAGGTTATAAACTTGATTATTTGCTAAGGATGTATAATTTGGAATATTAGCATACCAAGTTGTAGTACTACCATTAAAATTAGTATATGAATTTACGGAGAAATAATCACCATTTGAGCTATGTGTAAAATATTCAAAAGTAATAGTAAATCCTGTCGCATCTGTAGAATTAGGTTCGTCATCTTTTAAGGAAATACTTCCCAATCCATAATGAGTATCTCTTTGTCCATCATCTAATTTATAACGAGAGGTGATGTTGGCTACGTTAGACGTTTCAATAACACTTACCAATCTATAAATATCAGCTTTACCTAAGGAAACATATGTTGGATTCGGATCACCGCTATTTGTAACAACAACGCTCCCAGTTACTAATGTTTTTGATTTTTCTTCGGCTATCTGTTTTTGAACGGTAGCCGATAAACGTACTGCTCCAGCTTGTGTTGGAGTAAATGAAAATGTGGCATTTGCATTTGTAAATGCTGGAGAACATGAAGCTAAATCTTCAATAACATTAGATCCTGTTCCACCCGCAAAATTAGTTGCCATATAATCCGCATTATTAAACGATGTAAAAACTTCATCCGCGTTCGCATTAAAAGCAATAGGACCAGTACCACCAGCGGTTGTTGTAAAATAACGTCTTATCGGATATGTTGTAGCCACCTCATCAGCAGATGTTCTAATACTTTTTACTATACTCTGAGGTAAAGGATAAATTAAAATATTACTCGCCGTTTCAAATAATTTTGTACGCTTAACTATAATACCGGTATTAACTGTAGATACATTTACAGGTATATTTACAGGATTATTTACTTTTCCGGTAATTGGACGAGTTAACATCTTACTTGAACCGGAACTCCAACTAACTACTTTTTCTTGACTTGTAGCATCAGTTAAAGTACCTTCTACTGCAAATGTACCAATTGGATTTCTTATTTGTAATTCGGATAAAATATTTCCGGTACATCCTGGAGTTCCCGCAAAATAATATGAATGAGCATTATCTATAGTTTTTCCGGAATTAAACTGAACATCAAAAACATACATCTTATATATTGGATATGTGGGTGTTGTTGCGCCATTTGTTATTGTTCCAGTATAATATTCCGTTTCTCTAAGTCTAGCCGAACCTATTAATGAACCCGCGCTATTACCATTTGAAGTTATCGCACCATCATATAATAAAAGTTTTGGTAAATCATCAAATGGAGGAAGAGTAAATACTCTATCTACCAAAATATAATTACCCATCGAACCTCTAGTAATGGCGTTTACTTCTTGGTGTGAATCTCTTGCTTTATCCACCGCAACATATTTTGTTACCAATGTCTCAATTTCATAGCCTTTTACGTAAGCTTTACTCGGCATTAAACCAAATGCAATTTTTGACTCATCTCCACCTTCTGCTTCAGTATAAACCCCATTATTAGATCCCGAATTAAAATGTTCTCTAACATTTAACCCAAATGGTCTAATGCTATAATCACCAGATTCATCGCTCGTCCGTCTAGCTAATGTATCTTCAATTATTGAATAATCGGTTTTATCTACAAATAATTCTTTAATTCCGTCACGTAACCTCAATAATTCAACAAAAGTTGAATCATCTTCCGAATCAACATCCCGCATAGCTAATACTAATTCTATTTTATACCGATGAGCGCCAGGTGCAGCATAATTTGGTGATCCTGCGGCGTTATCATTTAATGTAGCATCATCTTCTGGTGTTACAAGGGTCTCAACAATTTCTAATCCAACTTTAACTGTAGGTGTATTATTATACTTTTCTAAAACTATAGATTGGCTATCTACACGAACCAAATAACCATTAATGTAATATACTCCCTGTTGGATATTTGCGGCTGAAGCTTTTCCAGTAGCATCAGTCGCTACGGTTGTTGCTACGGTTATTCCATCTAAAATAATCCCCTCACCATTAGAAAAAGTTTTTGTAGTGTAATTTGTACCAGAACTCAAATACTTTACATATAATGTGGTAGGATCTGTTCCTATGGTCTCTATGACACGTAAAACTTGAGCTTCAACACCGCTTGTTGCTCCTATTATAATAATTTTTTCGCCAAGATTAATAATTGATTCTGGATTTAAAGCTTCTAAATATCCGTCACTTATACTACCGTATAACTTAACATATTCATAACCAGGATCAAAAGTAATTTGTCCAGGAATAACCATAGCACCATTTTTGAATAAATGGTCGCTAACTCTCGATACTTGATTCTGTAATATTGCCGAAAGATTATTCAACTCTCTGGCTTGAACGGCAACACCCGGACGAAATAAAGGTTTATAAAATTTATTTACTTCGGAGAAATCATCAAAATACGGACTTACATTAAAATTAATTGGCATTATTTGTATACCTACAGATGATATTTATAAAGGATAATATTAAAATTCAACAACCAACCGCAACACATGTATTCCCATTTAAAATACTGCAAATAAAGCCTTTATGATGCGGTAGTCTTCCTTTAGCTACCGACGACATATTACCATTACTGAGAACATGAATACGACAAAACTTAGCCATGTTGGTAATATTTTCAGTATGGCCGTCTGGGAATGTTACCGAATAATTTTTTGTCCAGGATATTTTACCAATTCTATCCTCTGACATTCTTCGTTTTGTTTCTTCTTTCATTGGTTTACCTTTTAAAGCATTGATAAACCCATTAGCATATCGGTTAATAACCATATTTTGTAATTTTTTCTTGGTATCTTCGGAATGGATTTTTCCTACTCTATATGTGTTACCTTTGTTGGCTACCGATATCTTCGTTTTCGTTTCATTCGTATGATGGCGACCAAACATGGGATTCAATTCACCAGACCTTAGTTTACCTCGCCACCGATTATTTTGAGACATTTTCTGCCTCGTTTCGTGGGAACATTTCCACCCGCCCTTTGATCCTCCTGGTTTTGTATTGTAGCCGTTTTCTTGTGTGTTATATTCTTTGATAAATTGTGGTTCCAAAACATTTAACGCATAATTACCATCATAGGAAGTTGCTATCGCAACACACTTAAACCGTTCTACTCCATATTTACGAATAGCCGCATGTAGGCGATAATGAGAATTTCGTTTAGTTGCCGCGTATACATGCGTTGCCCAGCGATGCTCAAGAGTTTTTGAAGTAAAACCAATATAGTTTTTACCATTAACCAAATTAGTAATCTTGTAAATTATGAATTCGGCCATATAATTAAATACTCACATTTCTATTATACATTTTATGTCCTCTAGTTGATCCGACGCTCTGGTTATTGCACGTCTATTCTCAACATATAGGATATAACCACTATTTGGTTGTAAATCTGGAAAAACTATATTTCCTACAGAATATACGCTAGTATTATCCGGAATTATATCCCAATCAGGATGCACAATAGCTACTTTATCACCAGAAACTACCGAATTTGATACTATCCTTCGTTGTTGACCTTCTCCCGTTCCATCAACAATACGAATAGAATAACCAGCATATTCATTTACTCCAGCGGGATCCGAAAGACTTAAGATGATTTGATCGGAATTTCCACCTAAAGCCGTTCCATTAAAAATCTCAACTTTTCCCGTTTTTGAATCGCTTTCATTTTCAATAATTTCATCTGGCATAAATGTGCCGATAACATTAACTAATCGTAAAATATTAGTATCATTATCAAAATCTAAAACATCACCAATAGCCGAACTAGATGCTCCTATAATTACTTCATCCGTCTCGAAAGGATCCCCACTATGTTCCGTTAAACATAAAGAATGGGTTTGTATATGTGTGGTGGCTGAAGCTATAACACTCGATCCATATAATTTAGGATTTAAAACAATTCCTATTTTTCTAAAATCATTCGTAACGTTAAATCCTCCTTCATTATAAGCAAATTGAACATCCATCAATACAAAATATCCACCTAATTCAGACACAGCATCGGAACCATGTCCATTTGGAGGAGGTATAACCGCTCTTAATTCCGATCCACCAGAAATAACACAAGTAGCTGTAGCGGTTCCGAAATCAAAAGATACTGTTGGTATATCAACATATTCACTTCCACCATCAGTTACAGTAACTAAAGTAACTACACCATTTAAAATAGTAGCGGTGGCTTTCGCGCCGGAGCCAGATCCACCAGAAAAAATAACACCAGGAGCACTATTATATCCCGAACCACCATTTGTAATAATAACCGATGTAACTTCACCTTCCTGTGCCGTTACTACTGCATTAGTATATGAAGCCCCTCTATCCGTAATCTGTAATGAAGTTATTACACCGTTTTTAATAGTTGCTTCTACTGTAGCATTTGAACCATTACCTGTAATTGTTATATCTGGTGGAGTATTATATCCGTATCCACCATTTTCAATTAGAATGACATCTATAGAACCATCAACAGCAGATTGTTGAACATCAAATTGTTTGCTACCATCCGAAACAATTAACGCTTTTACAGGAATCCAAAAATCGGTTAAAAATTTTTGTGCATCAGCAGAACCTACGGTAAACATAAATTTCCATTGATATTTGTCTACTGTAGTAATAATATTTGTTGAGGTTCCGGTCGGTTGCACAAATGATGGACCCCCATAGTTATTAGACAAACATTTATAAACACCCAAATCACTTGTGAAAACGTAAAATGGTTTTAATCCTAAAGTTGGATCAAATAAATCTATAGAATCATCATATGGTTGATAAACAACTCCCATTTTCCAATCATATCTAGGTATTACCAAACTGCAATTCGATATGCTTAATCTTTTTAGGTGAAAAATTTCCGACCAATCATTAATGTGACTTAATACTGTATCTTTTGGAAAATCGGGAGCATCTTCGTCATCCCAAGGTGAAGTTTTTCCAATGAAAAAATACACATTGTTATCGGTTAAGTTATCACCAATACCGGCTATAAATTTTTGAGCCGCGTAAATTCGAAATTTGTTGGTTACTATAGCAGCCATATAATGTATTTATGGTAGAGATATACCCCTAGCAATCATAACCACTTTTAAATATAAATACGCTTGGGTGTATTCGATATCGGATAAATCTCGATTGTAAACTAACACATATGCTACATTTCCATCTAAAAAATTTCCGACATCTAAAACATTACTGTTAATATATTCGATAACATTTATACCACCGTAATAACCTGTACCAAAAGCCCTTTCTCCAAAATAATTTGTGTCAGTATTAACTATTTGACTAGAAAAATATCTAAATCCCCAAAGTGTTTTTCCAAAAATAGAACGATTAAAATAACTATTATTTGTATACGGCGGAACAAATCCTTTATTTCCTATAATCCATCCGCTTGAATTATTTACTATAGGAGTTCCATCAACATCAACACCATATTGCCCAGTAACTTTTAATGTCCTATTTACATCACCAGTAAGAGTATTCGCATTATATCGCAAACATGCCGTAAACCATGTTTGAGGAATGATAGTTCCATTTGGGGTACTTACCAATAAATCATTTCTTATTCCGTTATTTTTTTGAGATCGAAATATTAATGCTCCATTTGTATCAACACTTATACTATAACCAGAAACGGTAGTATTACCAGTAACATCTATACATCCAATAAAATCATTTATGGAATTTAAATTATTTACCTTTGCGATTATCACTACCGTTTGTTTTAATGGATTAACAGGAACAGTTAAACATGTAGCCATTTGGTCTACTCCATTAAATAATAATCCGGTAGATGAAAATGATGGATCGGAGGTTTCAATATTTGAAGTTCTACCTATTACACCGTGGTGCTTATCATTAACCGATTGTATATCCCACAATCTTTGTCTATCCGATAAATTTAAAATACAATCATATTCAGTAAGGAGTTCAAGTGTTGGAACATTATTGGGTATCTTAATTATCTTTACATACGGATCAGCAACATGATTTCTTTTGGTTTCAGGTTCTAATGTTACGGTTTCAATTGTTGTGGTACCATACAAATCCATAGATGTGTTAGCTGGTTGGTATGGTTCGTAATAATAATCATCATTAGGAGAAACGTAATCAAGGTCACGCCCGGCAAATATTGTTTTAAGATTTGAAAATGTAGTAGGATCTTGAAATTCCTCGATATCTCCAGCATTTACATGATATCTTTGACGGAAATGTTCATATGGAGCATAATAAAATTTATTCCGTTCAAGATTTTTGTATGTTGGATCTATCATGAAGTGAGATTCTATATCAACTTCACCGAATACAATAGTACCGGCGGGATGTAATAATTTCTTTACAATATCCCTATATGTATTAATAGAATTTCCTGTTTTTAAAACATACGAAAAATCTTGCCAATAATAACTATCCTGTAATCTTTTATCGTTTGATAGGAAACTATCAGTACCAACCCATCTACCAGGAAAAGTACCTAAAGCTCCTATACCTAATGTTATTTCGGCATTACCATTTCCTATATTTGTTACATCCGCTGTTGCAGACGTATAATCTAAACCAAAATCTTTGATGGCGATTTTCTTTATTTGACCTAAAGCAATACTATAATGCGAATCGATTGTAGGTAATATAGACCAATCCTCATTAACCGTAAATTTATTGGTCTCCATATCAAATGATATGATACGTTTGGTTTCACCAATTCCAGGACCATCAATGATAGAAATATTCATACCAACATAATAATTTTCATCTTTAGGAGGATCTATCGTAATTGTGGGTGGACCGGTATATGAAGAACCTGGATTTGTAACGATAATTCTTTCGACTTTACCTAACAAATTGAGAACTGCTACTGCTGTTCCATTTCCAGTAACAGTAACATCCGGTGTAGAAGTATAACTATACCCCTGCGATAAAACTCTAATTTTGTCTATCGAATCTGATTCAGCAAGAGCCGTATGTAAAATAGCCACAGCCGTAGCGGTAAATGAAGTTACGGTTATAGTTGGAGATGTATATGTTATAGGCGGACCTATATCATCTACAGCACTATTCTCGGAAGAAATTACTCTACCAATTATTGTACCACCAACAGATTCGATTGATATTAAAGCATTAGAACCATCACCATCAACGATAATTAAATCATTTGCGGAATATCCGGTACCCGGATTAACTATAGTAGCCTCGGATACTATTCCATATATGCTTTCTTGTATAATATTGTTATTATCCAAATAAACATTAATTAATTCACCAGGAATAAATGTACCCAATACACTAGATAACGTTAATTCGGATACTAAGTTTGCTCCAATATTAAATCGTATAACACTTTCAATGTGGGCATGTGCCCCAGACTCTACGCCTCTTAATTCTCTTGATACAAAAGCCGAAGTATCATGAATAGTTGTTACTCGTATAACCTTTTGAGTATCCCATTTACCATCCGATGGTCGTAAAAGATCTTTTTTAGGATAATAAAACTCCACATTTTCATTATATAATATTCGGAAAAGAAATTTATAACTTTTTTCAGAACCTCTAGCCCGGTAGAAATCTTTAATATGTTTGACCAACAATCTTTTATCAGCTAAAACGGATATTGGTATATTAACTAAAAATTCTTTTCGGAAATGGTCAACAAATTCATCTAATGTTAAATCCACATCACGGTAGGTAATAAGATTTTTTATACCAGTATACGCATTTCCGGTTAATTCCAACCATTCATAATAAGCTTCGAGAAAAGCTATAAATGTAGGATAATTTTCTTTTATAAAATCAGGTAATTGTTGATTTATAAAAGGCGAAATAGATCGTTCTGGGATTCTTAGCATTTACATTATACCGAATTTGTTTGCATATTTACGGTTACATCATTTGTTTCTAAAGTTATGATATCATTTCTAAGAGGAATAATATCATTTACCGTTGGTGTAGCAGATACTTTAATTTCTAAAGATCCATCATAAATGCTATCTGGTATAAATTCTACCAAAGTAACTTCACCAGTATCATAATTTACAGTTCCGGCATTAGATTTTACTATGACTATGCTTGTCCCAACTCGTTTATATACACGTAAAGTACCTAAACCATCATCATCAATTTGGAATAAATCTCCGCTTTCATATGCTTGTGTATACGTCGGATCGCTGGTAACAACAAACTTAGAACTGGATATCGTACTAGGTTTTATAGCGTTATTATAATTTATAGCAACGTCTTGAAATATTCCTAAAATAGGAGTAAACCGTTTTTGTATTTTAAGATTTGTTAAATTATTTAGGATACTATTTTCGCATTCATCAATTTCTCTGGATAATCGACTATACCTAAAAGTATTTTCAAATTTGTTTATTTCAGTTAAAGCAAAATCGTTTATTACGGTAATTACCAAATTCTTCAATTGGTTAGATGTAAGCGTAGTTAATTGTGGATTATATTTTATTAAAGATGTTATTTCAAGGAAAATATAAGAAGGATCTATTATCTCAGGTATAACCGTTACAACATTTTTTGATTTTAAGATATCAGAAATAATGGCAGCCTTTGTAACTTCTGTTATAACATAACCACTTGCTGGTTTTAATGATATAAACACTTTGCCATAAATTGGTGGATCATTATTTTCTCCACCCCATACCGATAACGAATCTATATTAGGATAATCTCTCTGAAGGATTGTTTTATAATCGGATGCGGTAACAGCCCGATTTTGTGCCTCATAATTTTTAGGAGCAGAAAATCTAACACTTTCAATATCTTCTCTGTCCGAACCACCATACGCCGCTGTTACAGTCGTTACCGTAACATCCGAATATCCGCCAGCAGCGGTAACACACTCAAATGTTGATGCTTTATTTGGTGTATCTTTATTACCGGTTATGTATTCTATAATTATTATATTATTGTCAACCAGAGATTTACCTATAAAACCATCACCAAAATAAACCTCATATTTACTATCTTCGGTTTCCTGTAAAAAGAAGACCAAAGAACCTCCACTCAATTCATTTACATCATCAGCCAATTCATAAACTTCTGTAAATGAATTGGCTGAACTCGCTTGAACTCTTACGGTAATAGTTGAAGTATCTACATTAGCATTAGGTATAACATATTTCAAATCGGTATTGGATAAATCTACCACATATCTGTGTGTATACCCAATTCCTTCTTTCAAAATAACATCGGTTGCGTTGTATTTAGTATTAATTATATCCAAATCTAAAGTATAGGTTCGATCGGTAACAAACGTATATGTAGTTCCATCTAAGATACTTGAAAATTTGGTAAATTTCTCAATAGTGATTTTTGCAGGTGGATTACTAGTTGGAATAATTTCTAAATCAACAACAGCCGTAGCAGATACACAACTTCTAGGAACATAATTTAGTTGTTTTGCTATTGACACAATGGAATTTCTTAGATCCGCGCTGTCTAAAAATTGTTCATTGGCCACCATATTGAGATAATATGCTAGATATTGGGTATTATACGATAAAATATCTAATAATATAGATAATCCTGATCCTTCAAAATCGTAATCGGTAAAAGTGCTTTGTGATTTTAGGAATTCTTTAAGACTAGCTTTTATTCCATCAAAATCTAAATCGGTAATTTGGAACTTTTTATTTGGATTTGCCATTATCTTAACCGTTCTAATATTAGTGGTAATGATATAGGTTCGGGTCTATTGTTTATAGAAAAAACTATCAACGCATTATAAGCATTTTGGTCTGAATTAGCTGATACTGTTACACCTATAACACTAACTCTAGGTTCGAAATTATTTAGTACCTCTTCAATAGATTTTTTAATCCTAATAGCCGTTAACTGTTCGATGTTTTCAAATAACATTGCCGTTACATCACAACCAATCTCCGGATGCATTGGTCGTTCATAGTGTTTAGTAAACACTAAAGCTTTAACGGATTCTATGATAGATCTGGTATCTAGGTGTCTAGCTACATCTCCAGTAATTGGATGCCGAGTGAAAGCTAAATTTAGATCTTTAAATTGGCGTGTTATTGGCATTATTAATATTTATATGTTAAAAAAGGATATTTAAACATGCTCAACCATAACTAATTCAGGATTAAAATAAACTAAATCCGATAATATGACATTACCTAAAATTTGGATTACATCATTAGCTCCGCTTGGAGCACTAGCTATCAACAACATACCACCCGGAGTTGTAGTATCTAACACTAATAATGATCCTAATGTAACCCAACTCCAAGTACTATGATGAGCAAAACCTTGTATTAAAAAAGTACCCGGATTATTTTCTGTTATACTAGCATCCGCTACCATAGCCCAACAACCCGCTGTAGCAAGAGCATCAGCATCCCCTAGTTCCATTTTACCATCGGATCCCATATAACATACATCTCCAAAAGTTAATGCGGCGCCAGCGGTAAGAATGCATGTTAACCCTGATACCGTATGATCCACACTTAAAGCAGCATCTAATAATCCCGCAGAACCAGTTGGTCCTGTAGGACCGGTAGCTCCAACCCCACTAGGTCCAGTTAATCCCGTTGGTCCTGTTGGTCCTGTCGCACCAACCCCACTAGGTCCAGTTAATCCCGTTGGTCCTGTTGGTCCTGTCGCACCAACCCCACTAGGTCCAGTTAATCCCGTTGGTCCAGTAGGACCTTCTGGTCCTGTTAATCCCGTTGGTCCTGTTGGTCCAGTAGTTCCTTGTGGTCCTGTTGGTCCTGTCGCACCAACCCCACTAGGTCCAGTTAATCCCGTTGGTCCAGTAGGACCTTCTGGTCCTGTTAATCCCGTTGGTCCCGTTGGTCCTGTTGGTCCGGTAGTTCCTTGAATTCCCGTTAGTCCTGTTAGTCCTGTTGGTCCAGTAGGTCCAGTAGGACCTTCTGGTCCTGTTAATCCCGTTGGTCCTGTTGGTCCAGTAGTTCCTTGAATTCCCGTTAGTCCTGTTGGTCCAGTAGGTCCAGTAGGACCTTCTGGTCCTGTAGGACCGGTAGTTCCAATACCACTAGGTCCGGTTGGTCCTGTAGGACCGGTAGTTCCAATACCACTAGGTCCTATTAGTCCTGTTGGTCCAGTAGGACCTGTTGGTCCGGTTGCTCCATCTCCAGTACCACCTCCACCTAAAGGATGCCAATAAGATGTTTCTGTATCCGGCGATTTGTTTTCATTATCATCAATACAAACGTATGTTGATCCATCCAAAACCACCACATCATTTACAACATACTCTACTGAATAAGACCAATCATGTTTCCATACCATTCTTCCACCAGAACCAAAAATATAATCTGAAGAAGCGCTAACGGCACCTAAACCATCAATTAAAACATCTTCGCTAATTTGTATCGTTGGCATATTATTTCTTTGGAGTCTCCGGAACATCTGGGGTAGTTAATATAGACGGTATTATAGGTGGTATAGCAGGTAAAGACACTAAAGCAGTTACCGCAAACTTCGTCGCTATAATTTCAAAATTTCCTGCCGTTTGAAATTTTATACCAGTAGCGGCTTCATAAGTTAATTTTCCGCCTATTTTCAAATCTGTATTTCCTCTAACATAAGATTTAGAATCACCTTTAACTATTTCATGTGAATCTCCTTCTACATAAGATTTAGAATTTCCCCATACTGTTTGGTTCACATCACCCGTTACTTGTTGATATACACTTCCACCAACAGATAGATTAACATTACCATCTACTTGTATATTTAATCGTCCACCAACCAACAAATCTTTATCAGCACCAACAGTTTCTTGTGAAGTATTTTGTATATGGATATGGTCGTCATGCATTATGACCTTATAATTATCTCTAACGACCACAGTTACTTTATTTCCAGCCGAATCAATTTCTTCAAAAGTACCAGATCTATTCCAATCAGCAGTTCTTTCGGCACCTGGAGTATCATCAACTTCCGTTATATGTCCACTTTCACTTTCTTCAACGTGATTATAAGGATATTTTGTATTGTATGTTGTTTCGGGTTCATCCCAAGTTCCACCAAAAGCGATTGGAACCAATTTATCCCTATTATCTTTTTTAATTTGGACTATAGTATTAGCTGTATTTTCATTTCTAGCCAATCTATTTGTATCGGGTTCTTGTAAAGTACAACCTAATGGATGTGCAACTCTAGGAAATGAGTATGCTTGAGTTTCTGGAGTTAATGTAACGCCGGTACCTTTTTTATATGATCTACTTCTATTTTTTCTCGGAGCAGTAGCAAGGGTTTCATCTAATCCTGTAGTATCTCTAGGATCATTAAATCCTTTAGTCTTATTTGCAGCATCTTCAGGAATACCACCCAATGTACCCATTATAACAGGTTCCTGACATGCATTACCATCTCTAAAAAAACCTATTACCCAAGTACCTGGAACAGGACCAATTGGTGTAGACCCTATACCATTCATAGCAGCACTTGTAATAGGTTGCATCACATGTGCCCAAGGCAGATCTTCTGTTGGAATTGAAACTTTACTTTCGGTATGTAATCCAAGAACTCTTACACGAACTCTACCTAATTTTAAGGGATCTTGTCTATCTTCTACAACCCCTTGGAACCAATAGAACCCATCAAAGCCCATGAAATTAGATACAACCATATACAATTATTTATCTAGGACTTATACACTCTCTAGAGTACCTGGTCCCCTCTAAATGAATACATTTATATTATAGCAGTTTAAAGAGTGTTTGTCAAGCATTTGCCAAAATATATTTTCATATCTTTATGGGAACGGAGAAAAAACTGAATCTTTAAACAATTCCATATGATTCGTATAATCCGTGCTTTTTACGTGATGCCTTAGACTAGCGATTATATATTTACCAGAAAAATACTTCTCTTCACGTGGTTTGATTTCACCTTCGTATATCGGTTCTGGAGATGGTAAATATATTCGGACTATTTCACCAACAGTCCTATTACTATCACCCGGGGTTATCATTTTTAATTTTAAATTATGTATTTGCTCCAATTGTGAAGCGCGTTGTAATAACCATTGGTCCGCATGATTTTCAAATTGTTGTCCGACCCTAGAAGGATACATTTTTATTTTAGCGTTTGGATTTATTAAAGATCCTTCTTGATCTGAAATAAAGGTAAATCCGCTTTTTTTTCTTTCTATATCTTGTTTCGTAGCCGGTTCAACGTGTTTAAATTTCTCCCAAGTTTTCTTGTAGTCAAACTCAGTGGTGAACGCTTTTTTACGATCTATGCTATGAATTAATAGTCTGCTCCCATACTCCCCACGCTCTAAATTCTTCAATATATCAATGGGGTCCGCGAACTCATAAGATTGAATCCCTCGGAAATCTTGGGGTAAATCTCGCAACATGTGCGAAGCGTCACTATCGTATGGTAAACGCACGTTTGCCACTTGATATACATAAGTCATTATTGGTCCGGATACATCCATCAATTTCGATAGAGAACAAAAATTGAATCCATTCCTATTTTCAAAATAAATATAATTCGATCCTTCATACGCTACAGAATTAGCTCTTGCTGCTAACCAATTTATAGCTCTAATTGGGTTCCAATTAGGAATAACTATATGGTGTAAATACTTTGTTGGTTCGACGATTTGCACATATGGATTTTCTAAATAATTATAGTGTATATCCTCAAATATAGATGATATTAATTTTCCTTTATAACTTTTGCTTACTCGGGTATTAAAATCCTTAAAATGTATTTCTGAGGTAAAATGTATAACGTAAGTCTGAGATCTTTCGGCGGATAATTTTGCATCCGAAACTTTATATACCCTAAACTCTTTTAAGTATGGATTTTTTCTATTTGGAGATTGGAATTCTATTAATATCTTTTCGAATCCGAAAATAGGAATATTTCGAATTAGGTTTGAAGAATCGCCCACAACAATATTACCATAAACCGTATTATTGAATAGGTCTTCGTGGATATTAATTTCAGCCGTTACATGACGTAACTCCACAACCGCACCGGTTTTGGATGTTATCTGGACACGGTGAATCAATACATCTCTTGCATATGTATTATTGATTTCCATTATTCACTTAATCCACTTAAAAGTTTATCTATTTCTTCCTCTATTTGACCTAGGTAAACTTTTTCCAACAATTTGATTGTTCTTTTAGATTCATTAACACCATTATAATAATCGTAGCAATTTACGGCTAATCTTTCATTATCGGCTAAATCATCATATGTGGTAAAATCGATATAATTACCATACAAATCTTCATAGTGATGGATAAGTTGAGTCGAAGCTTCTACCGAACCATATATACTTTTAATAAAGGCTATAAAATTATTATATGACATCAACCAATCAAAATATGGATCAGTAACATCATTACACATCATTACAATCCAATAATATTTGGTAGATCCGTAATACTTATGAGCAATAGTTTCAGGAGAATCTCCATCTTCTAATATCCATTGATCGTAGACATATAAGTTATTTTTAACGAGATTCCGAATCTTTACGCGATGTACTATATTGGTTAAAAGATAAAATATTCCAGATCCATCTACATCAAATTCTTTTAATGGAAATTTTGAAAAATAGCCAGTCATTAGTAACCTTCTTCGATCCGTTTACGAGTCATTATTTCAACTTCTGTAAACTTTAATCCTAAAGTTAGAATAGTTGGAGCACCTCTAAGGTCACCATTAGCAGCATACGTTGTTCTAAAAGGAACATATGCTCTATTAGGTGTGTAATTTACCGAAATATTGGTAAGTACGCATGTGGATATTTTATTCACATAGTTATTTTCTTCTCCAGCAACGTAAAACACGATATCAAATTCAGCCGGATAAATCCAAAATCTTCCTATACCTGAAGTATTTAATTCTGGAGTGGCATAATATTTGAAGGTTTTTATAATTTCTCTAACTTCATTAGATTCTTCTGGAGAATCGGGCATAAATTTCCACTCGAAGGAAAATGATCTAAAATCCGGAGCTTCAAATATTACTTCACGGTGAGGATTAAATGCGATCCGACCCTGTAAAAAAGCGGCTTCGGCTGCCTTATTTGCTCCATGATAACCTAAAATATTACTAATACCAGTTAATGTGTCATTTATGAGAGAATGTGCGGCCGTTCCTACTATTTCCCTTAGGTCTAAACCAGGTGCACTACCTTCCTTCGCAGTTGTTAGCTGCATCAAATCTCCGATTAATTTTAATTGTTCGGATTTCCAGTTTTGACTATATAATGCTTGTATAGAAGGAGGCATGTACAGAGCTATCATTTTATTGATTCGTGTGGTTTGCCTGGAGGTATTACCTCTTTGGGCGAGCGTATTATTAGCTCTAGCAATATTAGAATTAACTCTCGATAAATCCGATCCTACCAAACCAGCCGCATTATTAAATTTTCTAAAATTGGTTAATGATTGACCCTCTTTAGGGGAAAACATTTGCGCCATTTCCATATATTCGGTAATTAACGAATTCGTTTCATTAACGAAAAAACATACATAATGATTTACTTCAGGAGATCCCAAATTCGAAGGATACCGTAAATTTTCATATTCAGAACTACTCAAAGGATTAGTGGGTATAACACTATTAAGAGCATCTCTATTACTAGTTCCATAAGAACTATTGGCCGTTGGTTTTAAGGCACCTACGGCATTGGCCATATTTTCTTTTAGATCAAAACTCGAAACTTTTTTAAAAGCTGCCTGACCCGCGTTTTTAATGTTATCTAATAATCCCATATAACTATATTTATATGGCTTATTCAGGAAGATTCAAACCAAAAGATTCTCAAAAATATAGAGGAGATCCAACTAATATCATATTTCGTTCTCTTTGGGAAAGAAACGTAATGATGAAATTTGACGCCGATCCAAATGTATTAATTTGGAGTTCAGAAGAATTTGTTGTATGGTATAATTCCCCTCTAGATGGTAGAAACCATAGATATTTCCCAGATTTTTGGTTAAAATATAAAAAGAAAAATGGGGAAATAGTAACGTATCTTGTTGAGGTTAAACCAATTAATCAGATAAATCCTCCTAAAATACCCAAAAGAAAAACAAAAAATTTCTATGAGAGTTGTCGGAGATATGCAGTAAATAAAGCTAAATGGAAAGCCACAGAAATCCTTTGCGAAAAACAAGGTTGGGAATTTAAACTCTTAACGGAGAAAGATATTCTTCCAGGTCGACGCTAAATATTAGTGTGCAAGTATATCGAGATAAAACAGGTAAATTCGTTTCAAAAACTGCTGCTGGCGCTATTGAATCCGCCATTCGGGTAGTAAGAGATATTTTAGGTAAATACCGAAAAGTTCCGACTGTAGTTGAAGAATTAATTCCAAAACCTAAAGTTCCAGGTAAGTCTGAAGTTCCTCTTCAACCTAAATTACCTAAATTACCGGCAGTTAAATTACCACCAATTCCGAAACCAACAACAAGATTTTATGAATCTGGTCGAAAAGTTTATCCTGTTATTCCTAAAATATTCACGGCAGCCAGATTAGCTGAATGGGAATTAAAAGATCCTAGAAAACCTAGAGAAGCTATGAATTGGTTAAGACGTATTATTAGGGAATTAGCAGCAAAACCATATGAAAGAGAATTGCTAAAAGAAGCGAGTTTACGGAACGAAAATATAACCGAAAGACAAGGTCCTAAGTTAACACCTAAAGACCTAATGCACCGAACAACGAAAACTAGCGTTGTTCAAATAGGTAGTCTTTATTTATTTGATTACGATCCAAAATGGAAAAAGAAATTACCTTATTATGATATATTCCCCCTAGTATTTCCTATTGAGTATTATCCGGATGGGTTCTTAGGGTTAAATCTTCATTATTTGAATCTTGTAGAACGTATATTCTTATTTAGGAATTTATTAGATTTCGCTAATAATACAAAATATGATTATTCTACAAGATTACTCCTAGCTTATAGATTATTAAAAGGAGTAGCTAAATATAAGGAACATACTCCTTGTATTAAACGGTATCTAGCAGACCATGTGAGGTCGAATTTCCTTAAGGTTAGACCGCAAGATTGGGAAACAGCCGTATTCTTACCTGTTGAGCGATTTATAAAGAAATCGAAAAGCTTTGTGTGGGCCGAATCAACAAAAAAGCATGGAGGAAGGACTAGATGAGTAGCATCTTACAATTTCAGGGGCAAGTAACTAAAGCTCTAGGTTTTGCAAAACCCAACCGATATCGCGTCATTGTTGATTTGTTTAAAATCATAAACGGTAGCAATACTGGATTCCCATTTCGCGCCTTAAAAGTTAATGATATGAGAAATTCGGAGAGATTAGCATTTTTCTGTGAAGCGGCTACATTTCCTCAAAAAATGTTTGAAGTAGATGCTGTACAGCATCTTGGGCCTCCTAGAATTGGTGTTGGGGGAAGTGCAAGGTTTGATCGTTTTTCATTGAGATTTTATGTTGGACGCGATATGATGGAAAAGAAAATATTCGATGCTTGGTTATATGCTATAGAACATCCGGTTACCAACGAACAGAATTTTTTAAAAGAATATTCCACATCAATAACTATTGAACAATATGATGACTTATCTTTATCTCCAGGTATGATACCTGGTGCTGGAAAAATAAATGATGTAATTTCAAAAACAACCAATACTGTTAATAGAGTATTGGGATATGCGTCTGATATAGTTAATTGGATACCAGGTAGAGTGGGATCAACATTATCGGGCATGACAAATACTGATACGTGGTTTTATGTAAAACCTACATATACTATTGAGTTATATGATGCTTTTCCAACATTTATTAATCCGATGGATTTAAGTTACGGAATTCAAGATAGATTCCATCGCGTACAAGTTAATTTCGCTTTCAGAAAATGGGTTACAAAAGGATTAAAATACGGTGTGGTATCATCAGATGTTAATTTCAATATGGTAGATGGTGATAGGATGGAAGAAACTTTAGATGAAATGATGACGAATTATGCTAATATGCCTGGTTTTTTGGGAGTATAAAAGGAAAATAAAATATGTCTTTGCCAAAAATAGTGGTACCAACTTATGAGTTGATTTTACCATCGAAAAAAGAAAAAATACAATTTAGACCGTTCTTAGTGAAAGAAGAAAAGATCCTTCTTATGGCTGCGGAAAGTAAAGATTCATCCGAAATGATAAGAGCCATGAGACAAATTATAAAGAACTGTTTGTTAAATGAAAAATTGGATATAGATAAATTACCGCTTTTTGATTTGGAATACATTTTCTTACAATTAAGATCCAAGTCCGTTGGAGAAGTTTTAGAAACGAGATTTGTTTGTAAAAATATTGTGGATGCTAAAGAGTGTGGTAATAGCGAAAAGGTTCTTATACCTTTAGATAAAGTTCAAGTAGAATTTCCAAAACAGGATTATTCTCTTATTAAATTATCTGCTACAATGGCACTTAAGTTAAAATATCCAACATTTGAAATTTTAGAATTATTGGCCAAATCAACCGGTAATAAATACGATGATATATTTGCATCTATAGGTCAATGTATTGATTGTGTTGTGGATGGAGAAGAAGTTTACACCACATTTACTGATGAAGAATTAAATGAATTCCTCGAAAGTATGCCGAAAAATAAATTTGAATTGATTGAAAAATTCTTAGATAATCTTCCTAAAATAAAGATAGAAATTCCATTTCTTTGCAGAAAATGTGGATATAAAGAAACTTTGGTATTAGAGGACCTTCAAAGTTTTTTCGACTAGTGTTTGGTCATGATACGTTGAGTAATTTTTATTTGACAAATTTTGCCATGGTACAACACCATAAGTATAGTTTGCATGAATTAGAGGATATGATGCCTTGGGAAAGAGTGATTTATATTGAATTATTGAATCAGTACCTAAAAGATAAAGAAGAACGAGAAAAGAAAAGGCAGGAGAGGGGTTTCTAAATGAAATTTACTAAGTATGGACCTAATGGAGAAATCTTAGAAAAAGGCCCAGACGGTAGATATTTACCGAGTACTCCAAAACCACCTACAAAACCTGAAGAAAAAATGTCATTAGAAGATCAAATGCTCGCGATGAGTTATACACCTACTCCAACAGGAAGCGATGGTCGTCCAACAAAAGAAGGAATTATAGCTCACGCTAAAAAGGTGGACGATTTACAAAGGAGAATTGTAGAGAGAGATAAAATATCCGCGGCTGAAAAAAAAGCGGCTGAAAAAAAAGCTGAAATAGATAAGGCCCGTGTTAAATCGGAACTTCCTAAACCAGCGGAACCTTTAAAACCTTCTGTGGTGAAACCGGCGGAATCAGTAAAAGAAAAAACGGATAGTTTTGCGGCTAAGTTGAAAAAAGAAGGAAAAGAAAGAACCGAACGAATAAAAGCGGATTTTTCAGAAAAAAAAGGAGAAGGTTTATTTTCTCTTTCCAGATTAGATTTTGTACCTAAAAAGGATAAAGAACCTAAAGCGGCTCCGAAATCCGAAGAACCTGAAGCGGCTCCAAAATCCGAAGAACCTAAAGTAGCACCAAAACCAGAAGAACCTAAAGCGGCTCCGAAACCAGAAAAACCGAAGAAAACTCCAAAACCAAAAGAACCTAAAGAAGCTCCAAAAAGAGTTAAAAAAGTTAAAGAACCTATAAGTGAACCAGCAATTATAGAAAAACCGAAGAAAACTCGAAAACCTAAAGAACCAAAATTAGCCGGGTTTGATGCCAAATCATCTATAGGTAATGATCCAATACCTGAAACAAAAGAAGCACCTAAAGAAGAAAAAGCAGCAAAAGAAAATATAGCCAACAGAATATTTGGTAGATTAAAAAGTAAAGCAAAGGGATTTTTTGAAGGTGGTAAAAAAGTTGTAGAAAATACCGAAGAATCTCCAGAATTACAAGATACACAAACAGATGTTCCGAAACCCGATTTAGATGTTGAAAAACAACCTTTAGGTATGTTTGGTCAAACAACAATATATCATGCAAATAAGCCTGAAGAGGAAGAACCACCTAAAAAGAAACGTAGAAAGAAAAAAGGCGAAGTTGACGAAGAACCTACAGTAAAATCACAATCTACTGATCCTAAGTCTGGATGGGATTCGGAAGAAAATACTAGTATTTTTGGAGGATCTTCAAAACGGTTCTATAGAAAAGTAAAATTATCCAGAAAAGAAAAAAAAGATATAAATTCTGGAACAAATGAAATCGAAGATAGCGGAAAAACATCAAAATCGGATCCAGCACCTAAAAGTCTCGCAGGTATATTAAACAAGCATACTAAACTTTTGACGGTAATAGCTGCGGGCGTTAAGAAAATGTCTGGGATAAAATCCAAAGATATAGATTATGAAGGCAAACTTACTGATAAATTAAAAGGTAAAACGGAAAGAGTTGTTGGTGAAAAAAGGAAAAAAGATAAAAATGGAATCTTTGATGATGATTTTCTTAAAAAATTAACAAGTAATAATCCGTTTGTTAATTTACCAATTGAGATGGCTAAATGGGGGTTAAGTTTTATTAGTTCATTAGGAGCTATGATGGCTCTTAAACTTACGGCATTTGCAGTGGCCCTTGCGGCAGCATACGATTTATATAAAGGATTTAAAGAAGGTTATGATGATATTGATACTCAAAAACAAACTTTAAATCCATCTTTTGATACAGAAACCCAAAAAACGATGGGTGGTTTCGTTGGTATGGCCAAGACTACTGGACGTTGGCTAGATAAAGTTAATGATAAAATTTTTGGTAAAAAGCGCCAAGGCGAACTTACATTTGAAGATATAGGTGCTTCATCTTCAACTAATGTCTTAAATCGGTTCGGTGAGGCAATGCATGATGTTGCTAATAATCCAATTGTACCAATGGTAGAAAATAATCCTGAAAATCAAGCTATAATTAAAGCAATATCCGAACAACAAAAACTAGCGAGAGAAACGGGAATACCAACAAAACCTGAGGATGTAATTAAACCACCAACTCCTCCCCCTTCTAATGAAGCAATAAGATACCAACGTCAGGAAGCTTTAGAAAAATGGAAAAAAATTAGACAACCTATTATAGCACCAATACCACCATCTGATAGTAAAACAACATCTAATGTAGAAAGAGAAAAAGGACAACGGGGAGATCCTGTAGGAAAAGATCTTCTAACCATGGCTAGAATTTCGGAAACTGGTCCCAAGACAGGTAGTGCCGCAGATATTAAAGCTTATGGTAAGAATAATAAAGATGGAGAAGGATATTCATATGGAGCATATCAATTTCATTCATTATATGGATTAAAAGAATTCTTACCTTTTCTCAAACAAAAATATCCAAAATTTGCAAAAATTCTTTACGATGCTGGTGGTATCCCTGCCGCACAAAAAAATTCGCCTAAATTTGTTGCAGCATGGGAAGCATTAGCAAATAATAAGGAATTTCATAAAGCGCAGGATGAAGGAATATTAGAATTATATGGCAAACCAGTTTTCTCTTTAGTAAAGAGCCAAACCGGTTTAGATTTTTCAAAAAAATCATTGAAAATTCAATCCGGAATTGCATCAATGGCTATTAATAAGGGCAATCAAGGCGCAGCCAATATAATTAAAAGCACATTTTCAGGCGCAAATCAACAAGTGGTTGATAGTATGTCTGATAAAGAATTAGCAAATAGAATAGCTTCTTCTAGGGCATTGGATCTTGAAGGCAGTAAAAATAGAGGTGACCAAGGATTATGGAATAGAATAGAAAATGAAAAAATAAGTATGGGAGGTGACCCCGGACAAAGAATTTTTAAAAACGACGAAGGTATAACTGTGCCTAGTCCTAAACCTACAGTTGAACTAGCAAAAATTGAATCTCCTCAAACAGGTAAACAACTCTACACCGCTTCAGTTAATGTTGAAGAACAAAGAAATGCACCACAACCTCAACAACCGGTTGTGGTGCAAACTAGCCAACAAAACACTAGTGTACAAAATAATACTATGATTACTCCGGCTAATCCTAGAGGAACCGAATCAACTCATGAGCAAATTATGCGTAAGGCCTTCGGCGGTGGTTTTTAAGCTTTAGCCAAATTCTCGAAATAAGATAGATCATCACCTTCCCCTGTAGCCCAAGGTAGTTCATCACTATCCTTTTCAGACTCAGGTTCTGACTCTTTTTCTAATTTCTTTGGGGCCTTAACTTTTTTCGGCTTAGATTCAGCCACTTCCAATTCATCTTCAACAGTTTCACTCTTAGCAGAACCATTAACATTACCAACAACCTTTAAGAATCTGGCCTTTAATTCATCATAAGTCTTAAAGTTCTTTTCATCGGTGAACTCACTTAAAGGATATTCTTTCTCCCAAATCTTTTTGATTTCCGCATCCTTACCTTCACACAAAGCGGAAGGATTATCAAACATAGATTTATCATAATTGACATATCCTAATACTTTACCAGCACGAAGCTTAAAGTTTGCGCCATCCCAGAAAGAGAATGGATTAATAGGTTGATCTGTACTATCTTCAGCAGGATTCAAAAGATCATTAATCTTCTCAAAGATTTTTTGTCCAAACTTAAATAGAAAAACTTTACCATTATTTGCAGGTTCTTTAGGATCACTAACTACCAAAATATTACTAACATAGATGAGTTTTCTTTTACGGCCTCTAACAATATCTTGGTTTGCTTTTACTTCAGTATTCCAAAGAACTGTATTTGCTTCACAACTCTTATGTTGCGGTTAAATCGTTTCCATTTAACCTCTTATATTTTCATATAAGGACAGACTATATCACCACCCCTTTAAAGGGTGCTCTGCATTTCGAGAGTACTACTCTCTACTGGTATACCCATAGTCGTTGAACCTTCTCCATAGTTTTTAACTTTAGGAGCTTGGCTGCTGATTATCCAATTTAAAGACTTTTTAAACCTTTCAAGTTCTTCCTTTCGAAACTTAACACCTTGTTTTGTTTTTCTGATTCTATTAAAAACAGCAAATAAAAATATATATCCTTCTTTTTCTACTGCCATCTTTTTCTCAATACAGTTTTGATAATGTTTTTCCAAAGTATATTGGCTTTTTACTTCAATAATCAAATGTAAATGAGGCAAATAAATATCAGGATAATAAGTAGAATTACCGTAAATAAAACTAGGAACATTAGAAATCCCAACTTTAATATCATTGTTATTAAAGTTGAAATCGTTAATAAGAATATCCAATACAAACCATTCATATCCTTGTACCTTTATTTCTTTTCCAAAGAAATTATATGATTTATACCAACTACTTTTTTCCTTAGTTTTCATAATCTTTTCCGAAATCGCTTTTCTTTCAAATTCATCCTTTTTTGACCATTGTAATTTGGTTTTTTCCGAATGAAAATTATTCCCATAACGATTAAGTATTGTTTTTTCTCTTTTTTCTAATAAAGAGACCCAATAAGTTTGTGTTTTTTGGTTTAAGGTTTTTCGTATGTTTAATTTAAAAGATTCTAATTTTTGAGGATCATTAACAAATCTATCCCTAACAGATTTTCTATGTTCTTCCGATTTACAAGCATGAATATCCGAACAATACTTTCCATATCCATCAGAAATACCTTTGAAAGAAACAACTTTATTACATCCATCAAAACGGCAAACATCCTCATTTTCTTCTTTTAAGAACATATCATAATATTCTTTTGATTTTATACCCAATTTTCTCAACCTATTACACAAACCCCTTAACGTAGTAAATTCACTATTATCAACAAGGCATTTAAATATTTTGTTATCCATAAAACTATTTATACCAATACATTTCAGGTTAACTCTATATTATGACTTGTGTGGTGCCTTAACTTAAGGACTTTCCAGCAATTAACAGAGTTTTCATTAAAAATTACTTTTTAATGCCGCTATTAGCTAACGGGGCAAGCTCTACCGCTGAGAGAAGTTAAACAATTCTCAAATAACCATCCAGCGGTACCTTTAAATTGGTGTGTGAAATAACGAATAAATGGAAAATCTTCTCCTTCAGGAGCCATTAAAAAACGAATAACGGCACTACCATTATCGGCTTTATCTCGTTTTAGGGACCAGAAACGGTCATCAGCGAAGTTTGCTTTGGAATTTAAGCCCTCAATACGTTCTTGGAGCTTTTTACGGACATCATCTTTATTTTTCTTTAATTGTGCGAAATCCATATGTACCTTTTATTTTTTTGTATTTTAATTATTCACTAGGTACTCATAATATAATCTATTATACTACATTATAAGCAGGTTGTCAACTTCTTTTTTAATTCCTGCTTAATATTATTTATATCGCATTTTATAAAGGGTCGGTATTTTTGTATCGAATTATACCTTTCTACCCAAATAATATTACCTTTAAAATGTTCGTTATAATGTTTCAAAAATCCAAAAATCTCATCCAATATAATCAACGTTTCTAAAGAAATAACCTTTTGAAAACAATATGTTATAATTAACGGAAACATTTGAAAATCTTTTCCTGAATACTCAAAAAGGCTTTTGAAGGATTTTGCATTGAATCTAATCGATGATAGTAGAATATCAATATCGCGCATAAAATAGTAAGAAATAGCGTCTGCCCGCTTTTTCCAAGCAAGGTAAAGTGCTTCAGAATCAGTATTTAAGAGCAAATCCCCAACCCAAGAAGGTTGATTCTGTGAAATGAAATTAGCTACGAAGAAATCTATTAGCTCAGTCCTAGTAAATTTCTTCGCTAGTTTCTCAAAGAAATACCGGTCTTTACGCTTTTCGAACGAAACTCTGGTAACATTCGTTTTACCGGAGTATTTGAAAAAGTCGTAAGAGGAGTTATCTGAGAAGTGGGCTTTTAACGCAATATAAACTTGAAAGGCTTCAAATGAGGACATTAGGCATCATCTCTCCGAAAAACGATGATAATAAAATTCGTTTAGTCATATAGGTAACTTTGAAGTGGCTTTAATTAAGTTTAATCTTTCCGCATCTAAACGAATTTTATATTTAATTACGGAATTGATAAAAGGAGTAATATCAAGCACGTCTAATCCTCTACATGAGCAAAAGAAAGTAACGGCATCGATATAGTTTAATCTCCTATGTCGGACGATAGTTTCAATTTCAACCGCAAATTTATCAGGAGTCAATTTTATGAACTCCATTGAATTACCTGTAAAAGTAAATAGAAAACTCCATAAGTAACGAGACTAGTAATTCCGATTACAATTAATTTGTCTTTCATATTTTTTATCCTAATAAATTACAACATTCTTCACAATAATATCCCCATTTTCCATCGGGATAAATTTCTTTCAATTTATCATCGATATTGAAATCGTAACCCTCTTTAACTGCACGTATAAATCCGCATCTATCACAATAATCATGTCCATCACATAGAGTCCACATTATATGTACATCGCCTTATTAATTCCTCTGAGATTAAGAAAAGAATCCATAATATTAAATGCTGGGATTTGATTAGAAGGTTCCCAGCCGACCTCCCTCATTTAGGCGCTTGCGGCCATAACAAGTGGCTTAGTATTAATAGCCTTTATTGTTTACGTTTTTCTCGTGGACGTCCCACTAGTCAGTCTTTCTCCGCCCCATTCGATCTTGTCGAATGCCTTACGCCCCCACCAGGGCCCTCAATTATTTTATGTATTAAAAGAAGCTGGCATTACTCTCAAGATAGTTGAAATGGCTGGTAATTAACCGGTATAACCTCCATTCAACATTCCACTCTCTTAGCCACTCGCTCTAAGAACATGAAAAGACTAGTACAATTCCTAATTGAGGACCCTGGTGGAAGCGGCGGGATTCGAACCCGCGTCCAAAATCGCTTCAAACTTCGATTCAGAGTTAAACATCACTCAACGACTAACAATACTATTATATATCATTCCAAACTATTTGTCAAGTACTATTTTTATTAGATTTCCAACTTATAACTTCATCCGAATATAAAGCATATTCTAATAAATGTTGTTCTTCCGGTTCATCCGGATCACAATATGATTGGCACATGCAACAATATAAATCTCCATTACGGACTTTATGTAGACACTCATTCTTACATTTGGTGCATCTATATTTAGGGGGAATAGTTGTTCTTAACATATTCTTCGATTTTTCCTATTATTAAATGTTTTGGACAACAATATTTCCGTTTTTAAGTTTATATGCGGAAGGTAATCCACAGCACGTTAGACTTTGAACTACCTTCCAAATGTCGGGGTAGCAGGTCACGATCCTGCGGCCTCCTGATCCCAAATCAGGCGCTCTTCCAACTGAGCTACACCCCGAAACTTATAAACTCTTTACTAAATTCTATTATAGCATAAACCTATTTAGTTGTCAAGTATCATTTTCAAACCTCATGGAATTATTTGGTGGACCGACGGAGATTTAAACTCCGATTTTCCGGGTGCAAGCCGGTGTTCCTATCAGTTAGAAGATCAGCCCATTAAGTCTTTTGAAGATAATCTTTCAACTCACCGATTCCATCAGGATTTAATTTACCAACTTTTTTAGCCACTCCATCTTTCATATGATGCCATTCTTTACCATCATAATCAATCAGGAATTGATTTTTTTTACTATCCTTATGGTCAAAGGTTACATGTTTATCTTCACCAGTTCGTTTATTACCAAAACCTTGTGTTTTCAGTAAGGAATCTATTTCGGATTCATTACATTCTAATATTATTTGTTGTAAACGTTTCATAAAGGTATTTATACTGCTGAAGTGGTAATCCATCGCCTCGGCGAGTTGCTTCTCCAGAGTTTCGATGCGCTCCACGAAACTCGGTGTGCTCATTTTCCCTCCGCTTCCTCTCTCAGTGTTGCCGTTATGAGTTCACAGACCACCACCGATCCGGCAGGATGCGATCCGTAGGCTTATTCGCGCGTCGTCCGCACTGGTCGCGTGTAGCAAGGCGCGCTGTATCGGGGTCAGGCGCGCGAACAGTTCATCGAATAGTTCCCGCTCCGCGGCGAGTTGCTGCTTCAGGAGGATAATAGTTCTGCTACTCGGTGTGCTCATTTTCCCTCCGCTTCCTCTCTCAGTGTTGCCGTTATGAGTTCACAGACCACCACCGATCCGTGTAGGTACGATCCGTGTAGATGTGCCAGGCGCGCCAACTCCTCATTCGTCGGAGGAACAACGCTTTTACTCATTCTTCCCTCTGCATTACATTCTGGACAATTCATTTTCTTCTCTCATACTATGATTATAACACGTTTAATGAATATGTCAATAAAATTTTTGTAAGGATATCCCATTAGCTATTTGGGCTAAAACATCTCCATGACAAGGTTTTGGATGACACCAACAACCTAAAACTTTACCTTTAAGATGAAATTTAACTAGTTTGATATAATCAGGATCCGAATTTACCATATATCTAAACGCCTTTATAGCATCTAATCTGGTTTCAACTTTATATGGAGTTTTAGAATTTATTAAATGACTATATGGATTTCCCCAAAATGAAGGACGTCCAATATAAACATCATATGGCTGCTTTTGACAATGTACGACCCACATTTTTCTTTTTTCTCCTGGTATAAATGATCCAATCATCACCTATAGTATCTTCTAATTTCAGATGAACAGATTCGAATTTTTCTTTCCAATCTTTAAAAGTTTTATTATGATCGGCAATACCAAATTCCACCCATTGATAATTGTGAACCATTTCGTGGGCTAATACCGTTATAAAAATAATAAATGATGGAAAAATTTGCATAATAGTAAGATTACAAAACCTAATACCGGTTTTGGATGTATTACCCAAACAAGATCCCCAATGGTGTTTAGTGGTTTCTATATAATTTATTTTCTGGAATGGTTTTACTTTTCCATCAAATATTAAATCGTTCAATATACTAAAAGCTCCCCTAGTGGAACTTCTAGAGGGAGAATATGGAGCATCTTTTAATAATAAACTAAAATCTAATACTTTTGATGTAGTCGCCAAATGTATTGAACTCCCAGTAACCAAAAATATCTATGTCTTTTCCCAATCAACATAATCATCCATTTCTGATATTGTTATAGGTACAGCAAACTTATCCACCCAATAATCTATAATTTCCAGTCGTAAATCACAAATAAGATTCTTGTTTACATATAAATTTTCAGCAAAGGAATAAATCCAATTATTATACTCGAACCAATTTAGTACTAAATTTTCATTTAACGGGATGAAATTCACATAATCATCCACACGTATTTTACCATAAAATATGGTAAATCCTCTTTTTACGTGTGGATGATTTGAATTCCAAGTTACCAAACACCTTTTAGTATTATAACGATATTTGCGTTTCGGCTGGCTCTGATTTTTCCAAATCCAATTCCAAAGGCGCTTCAATAGATTCATTTTTTAATTCCTTAGATTGTTTTTTTGCTAATCTTTCCTTTGCTTTCTTTCTAGCTAATCTTTCTTTTGCTCTTTTAGGAAGATTTTTAGGTTTTGGTTTTATCTCTTCAATAACCTTTTCTTTAATGATTGGTTCATCTTCTGGTTCTGGTGAAATAATCAAATGCGGATATTTAGTTTCTTCTACTTTATCTACATTAGAAACCACTTCACGATCTGGTTGTCCCGCAAAATAGTGAGCAATATCAGGAAAAACACGCTTAACATTATAAATTTGTATATTTGGGTATTTTGTTCTGAAACGTCCTTCTATAATATCTACAAGTAATTTCGACTCCTTCATGTATAAACTTTCCAACATGAAAAGTAAAATTTCCTTTTTCTTCTGAATAGGAATTTTTGTATTCTTTACAAAAATATACATTTTCCTGCATTCAGTATAGAGCGACATTTCTCCATATCCTTCAGGTACATCATTCATTCTAAATTCCGGAACAAGAACATCAAATTCAAATTTATCACATAATCCATACACCAAAATATTAGTTAATGCGACACTTTTATTTTGCCATAATGTGAGTTCCAATTCGGATTCAGTTTTGCAGCCGTTTACTCTCTCTAAAATATCAGGTATTGATAATTTCATAATTCTCCTAAAATTCGTTAATATGTTCCATTAAATTTTTCATTCTATATTTAACCAAATATCCGAATATATTTCCTCTATTTGAATTAAATGGTCCATTAAACGCATCTATAATGTTCTTTTGTATTTCCTTTGGTATTTTATCTAAATCGATCAAAGTTTCATTTCTTTTAAATCCTACAAGCATTTGTGTAGTACAAAAAGCTTCTGGTTCCATGTCCACCCATACATCCAACTTATCATTTCTTAATGATGTTTGTCTTTTACCAGAAACCAAACAATCATCCGGACTTAAGAAATTTGGTATACCATCACCAATATCACCACGCATAATATGAATTTTCTTTGTCTTTATAGGATCATCAATTGTTAAAAATGTACGATCCCTAGGTGAATATTGTTGAGTATTCGGATACTTCAATAATTGAAGAAAATCCTTATCCACCGATAATATGATATTCTTCTCAACTAAATGTTGATTTTTCGCAAGAGTTCCTATAATATCGTCTGCTTCCGCACCAGGGACATCCAATACTTGATATGGAAGGTTATCTTCTAATTCGGTAGTAATCTTATTTAACGTATTTAGGATAAATTTCCAATCTAATCCCGAATCTTCTCTCGTCTTTTTCCTATTAGCTTTATAATAAGGAAATATCGTTTTTCTCCAGTACGTTCTATTATCCGCACAAAGTATTAATCTGCCGTATTTATAAGAAAATTTAACATTATAACCACGTAAGGAATTTAACGTCATATGACGTAAAAAATCCTCACTTATAAGATCCTTTTTCTTTTGTTTTATACTTTGGCCAAGCTGTGCAAATAAATTGGATAATAATACCGCACTCAAATCAACAAAAACCATTTTTATCTCATTTCTACTACTATTTAGTGTTCTAGACGCTATTTAAACACTCAATCCTTTGCGCGGGACACGCTCTAAAATCGTTCGTTTTGATTCGTTCGCATCTAACTAGCTTTCATCAAAAAATCGAAATAATCCTTTAAATATATAAGATCTACCTTTTGGACCCATTTTCATACAATTTTCCACCTACGTTTACATTTATCACAATACCAATATGATTTATCCATTGAAGGCGTAATATGTAACCAAGCGTACCAGGAATGTATAGTCCAACACCACCATTTAGCAATATGAATTCTCATTTAGTTATCCTTTTATCAATCTGATAGGAAAATCGGAGTTTGAATCTCTGTCGGTCCATATTGAAAACACCCCTCTTTATAATAAGTATCCAAATGTTTTTGTATGGCTTCAGAAATTGAAATTCCGGATTCTATTGAAGTTGTTCCATAACACGGTTCTCCGATAGACCTTCTATGTAACAACCTAATTAAATCCTGTGATCGGACGAGTCTGTTGACTCCAGAATCAATGGTTATATTATGAAGATTATTTGATATAGTTATCATTTTTCCTTTTGAGAATTGTTTCATTTTTTGATCGAACTCCGAAACTACCACTATATCCATAAGATATCCATAATCCGAAAAAGACCTTACCAAATAAAATTGTTTCGGTTCTTTTACTTCGATTTGTTTAAAATCCGGTTCTTTCCTTTTAAAAATTGGAAAAAATGGAGTGAATATACTACCGAAAAACAACCTTCTATCCATCATTTTGTTATCCTTAATAATATTGTATCCTTATTAATTCTAGGAGAAATATTCTGTTCCTTTTGATTAATCTTATCCATAACATGCCTTAATGCCACTTTACCGAGTCTCATAAATTCAGGAAGAGTGATATTCGGTTTTCTAACTCGCTTACATTTCGAGGTTAAAACATCATAATCTAAAATCTTAGTTCCTCGAACACCAAATCCCTTACTATTCTTTGCATTAAAAACTCCAAGTTTTCTGTACTTAGTGTTAAATATCCAAAGTTGACTTGCTCCCAAAATATTCACAGGATCAATACTTCTAACAGCAAGATTTGTACCTGGAATCTTATACTCGAATAACGGCTTCAATTTCTTGGTAACAATCTCAGGTTTAATCTTTCGCTTTTTCCTAACTATTTTCGGTTCTTCCCTAACAATAGCATCAATTCCGGAAAAAAGATTATCGAAAAATGATTTAAGGTGGATTATTTGATATTTGGATAGAGTACTCATTGTTTCTATACTCTCTTCATCCCGTTCTTCAAATGCCGCATCAATATCATCCCGTTGTCGTTCATAGCGTCGAAGAATGTTGGTTGCCATTTCCTTAGTAATATCAAATTTATTACACAAATCGGCAAAACGTAAAGAAAATGGTGTATTATTTTCTACAAATGTATCCAGCTTTTCATCAATTAACGCCATAATTTTTCTGGCATTATCATTGTAATATGTCCGAACAATTTTAACACCAGGTTTTCTTCCACGTCGAGAAACTTTTTCTTGTGTTTCTGGAACTACCAACAAAAGTTCTTCCGCTCTTTTATAAACTTTATCAATATAAGATTGGTCTAAAAGTGCTCCACGTAGTAACATCCTACATAGAGCGCCATACGTTCTAAAATTTGAATCTGAAATTTTTTCCAATAAATCTAATTTATTTTGCGGATATTCTTGAGTACGCAAATACTCTAACATCCACTTCTTTTTATGTTTATCATCAGAACAAGCATTATACCAACTTAATGCTTGCCCGACTTTATTATCCGTATCCGCGGGATCTATTTCAAAAGACCATATTGGTTCTTGACCATAGCCCCGATGCATTATTCGAGTTCTTTTATGCTTGATTTCCGATTCAGTAAGTTTTCTTCTTGCCATAGGTTTTCAAGTTCTCTATCTCACAATTATAGTATAGCATATTTTAGCATCAAAAACAATTGATAAATATTGGTGATGTTAAAAATATGATTTGAGGATAATATTGTGCCAATTTATGACTATAGTTGTAAAGAATGTAAGAATACCTTTGAAGAACGTCATACGATGTCCGAACGAGAAGTACCATTTAATATACCCTGCCCGAACTGTGGTAAAATGGCTGTTGAACAAATAATGTGTAGTCCCGCTATCTGCGATCCCGTGTTGATTGGAGTTAAAAAAGCACCTGCTGACTTCCAAAAATACGTTCTGGGACGAATAGCCGCATCCGTCCCAGGTAATAAGATCAAAGATAAAATTTTTGCTAGGGATATTTAAGAAGCTTTAACTGCGTCCTTACGCTTTAAAGCCAATTTAAATTTATAATCCACTTTCTTTTTTGGTCCCTTGAATTGGGGAGATTGTGATTCTGTAAATTGGTGCTTCTTTGGTACTGTAAGTTGTGGTCCTTCCAGTCCTTCCTGTGCTTGTGGTACTACATCCTCAATTTTACAATAGGGGCATCTTTTATAACCAGTAACTTTATTACAATTACTACATACTCGCATTGGCATTTTCTTTATCCTCTATAATCACATTTTCTTCTTTAACCTCCTGCTTAAGAGGAGTGTCTTTAGGTTTCTCCTCTTTAGCAGGAGAAAATGCAAAATCGTACTTAATGAAAAATGGTCCGGTAGTACTACTCAAAAATTCTGGAGGAACCGATACAACCTCAGTTTCTCCGTGACAAAATACCGTCCACGTCATAGTAGACCGATCAATAGTCATCTTATCAACCGGTTTTTTGCATTTAAAACAAACTGGTAAATTCATACTTAATGTCCTACACTTATTCCCGTTACCTCCAACGGTAAAGTTGGTTGTTCGTTACTAGTATGCAACACCAATGAAGCCGAAATAACATTATATTCGTAGAATGAACGCCATCCACCCTTATCAATATCATAAGCTGAGATAAGTCCTTCTGGTCTAGGAGTTCCATTACCATTAGGTTTATCTTCTTCCGGAATTAAATCTTCATTAAGAGTACAAACCATAACTCTTTCTTCACCATCCAACTTTGTAAATCGAATGGTTACCTGACCAGCATGTAAAGCGTCCAACAGTTCACTTTTCATTAGAATTCTTCTCCTGTTCCGCATCGAAACAAATTAACACCCAAAACTTCCCAACATTCTCTAATAACTTGAGGCCTATCATCAAACACCGCAAAAACGTTATATTTACCTAAAATGTGATTATCATAAAGCTCACGTTTAACAACCGAATCTCGCCGTTGATCCCCATTCTCTCTCATAAACAATTCATACATATTCGGTACTATACAACACTTATTCTGTAACCATCCCACCGTAGATTCTCTAGCACTTTCTTTTCTACCCGAAAAGAAAAATAACTTCATATCCGGAGAAAAGGTGCCCATTAAAGTGGCTACAGTGGTTAATACATATTGACAAACATCATCATTTTCCACATTATCCGAATACATGCTACGATCTTTAGCTATAGCTAAAGTACCATCCAAATCACAAATAATACAATAAGGTAATGTTGAATCTATAACAGGTTTTACATCATCCTTCTTCAAAAATTGCTTATACATCCCTAAGATAACCTTCGCACCTACAGGTTTTGTTCTATCTTTATCTCGATCTAAACACGTTCTTAAAGGTACGTCAGTAAAAGATTTAACCTCAAATTCATATTCACAGAAATCGGGACGATAATCTCTCGCCTCATTAAACAATTTAACCAATTCTTTAAAACGATCTCCGTGTTTAGGATGTAAATTGGTATCATCGACGATGATATTATAACCTAATTCCATTAACCTAGCGATCATAGAATCTCGCATTTCTACGATACATTTCTCATTATCTTTAGACCACTTACCATAGTCAACCATCTTCCGCAATTCATCCTTATTAACACGTTTATAAGTAGGATCTTTTGCTATCATTTCTTTAGCCCACGTAGATTTTCCACTTGCAGGCAAACCGTAAGTCATTATAAGTTTCTTCATATGCTCTCATTATAGCATCTTTTTATAGAACTTGTCAACTTCCTTTTTAAAATCTCTTATGTGGTTTCCGGGGTTATCTACAAAAACTTGAGTTGATAAATCCTGTTCGCCCGCGATTAATATAACAATTTGTTTTGGTAATAACTCAGTCATTTCATGGTACATAAATGCATATGCGGATGTTTGCATAAAATAGCTTTTTATCCATTCCAATTTCTTAGATCTCTTTGAAGTTTTGAAATCTATAATGGATAATTTACCATCATATTCACCAATTACATCTACGCGGCCAGCTACTTTTAATGTATTAGAAAATAACGTGGTTTCCATCAAATGTATGTTATCGATAAGTTCTAATTTAGGTCGCAAATTTTGAAACATTATCTTGACCATAGGAGGATATTCTTCGATATTATCCAATTTATCCGTTAACAAGTAACTTTCTATAAGGTTATGAAACTTAGTTCCTCTGTCTAAGGCATAATCTCCTTCTTTTTTAGCAGCAACTTCACCTACACGTTTAATCCACTTATCAATACCTTCTTTATTATAATCTTTTAGGACTGTGGTAACACTTGGAAATTTTTTACCATCCGGAGTTTCGTAAAAACGTCCGCATTCATTATAAATTTCTTTTAAAGTTGGTGTTTGTTGGGTACGTATAAAGGATTTAAGCATGAAAATAATTCGGCAGCTATATTATCAATAGTATCTCGTTTAAAATCTATTCCACAGGAACATGACATTTCACCATTTTCACCAAAAAGCTCATGCGAATCACTATGAAAAAGCCATATTAATTTTCTTAATTCTAAATTTTCTGATATGTCCATACTTATGGCCTCTGATCAAACTCAACATGTATATGGGTTTCTTCCAACAACACGTCCCATTGATAACCTAATGAGGATCTTAATCCCGGTACAAACGTCTTGGATAACCAATCCTTAGATACTCCGATAGGTGTGATAGGCAGCCTACAATCAAATGCCAAACCACTATAATGAAATGAATTTGGCATGTGGGTGCCATCTTTCACTGAAGTAACAGTTAGCTCATTGCTAGTCGATTTATAATATCCATCAACTATGAGCATCCCGATTACAGTTTCAGGACGCACATCATGTATATCTACTCCTAGTTTAATTTTCATCTTTATCCTTTAAAGGCGGGACTATAAAGTCCCGCCTATCCCTATCACAAATCTTCAATATAACTCCAGTTTACGGTGTTGGTGGTACTACCGGTTGTACTACTGAATTATCTAAAACTGTTAATGATGCTAAACTATTTCCAAGTTTAACGGTTAAAGCATCAAGTTTTGACTGCAATGTCGGATCAATTTGCCCAGTTAATGCCGCAATTTCTGCCTTTAATGTCGCATAGTCGGCAGCAAGTTCCGGAACAATAACAGCAATAGCATCCACTTTTGCTTGTAAGTCTGCTAAATTAACCCCCATGTCGTTGATCTCCTTTTTTAAAATATTAATAATATCGGGTAAGCTCAACCAAAAATTCAATCCTGTTGGTATTGCAGGTTTACTCATAAACACCTACCTATAAGTATTTATGTTAAAACGTCTTCCAATTTTTCTGTAGCTATTCTATAGAATCCTTCACGAATAGATTTAACTAGACCTTTTCTCATTGAAAATAGAACACCGGAAAATCTTACATGCTTAACCTTAAAAGCAAAATCCTTTTGCAATTCAATAGAAGAATATTGGTTATAAAACTCCTCATACTCAGCAACTAAAATATCAATATTCCGTTCTAATTCTCTCATTTCCTCCAAATACTCCGGAAAATAAGATAATAACTCAGATTTTTCACCAAGCTTAATCAAATCAATCATACGTCTGGTAGAAAAACCATCTTTCATATGATGAATCAAAACATATTTAGGACACTTAACCTTTATACGATTAAACTTATCATCCACTATTACAAATCCCTCTTGCTGTAGAGGATTTAATTTGGAGGCCGCTAAAATAACATTAGATAAATTTCTAACAGAATAAGACCTAACAAAAAGGAATTCATCAAAAATACATTTATCTAAATTTAATTCCTGAAAATTATTATTATTTCTTACTCCTATTAATACCAGAGAATTATCTTTTTGTTCCACGACCACACGGTTAAATGGAGACATAAGCTCAAACATATAGGTACAACATGGGATTAATTTACCGGAACTATATGTTAAATCCATAAAAGTTTTCCAAAATAATTCGGCAAATGTAAAATCGTAATTACCAACATTCCCGCAAGCATTAGGAGAATTACGAGTAGCAACTTGCCACTTATCAGCATAAAAATAAACGATCATTAAAGATCCATCAAACTTTTCTTGAATCCTAGCTGTACTCCAATCAATTTCATAATTGAAATTTTCACCAGCATTACAAAATCTATTAAATGGATATGCAACTACTTCCCAATTTTTGTTGGAATTAAGGATAATACCACGACACTCCATAACTATAGGATGGTTTTTATGGTTTGAAGATTCAATCATATCATAATTAAATTGATATAATTCAGGATAATCCGGATGTTTCTTAGCATATACACCAAGTTCTTCTAAATCTTTTAGAGCATCTTCTATAGGTTTACTCCGAAGAAAATATTGTATATTTAGGTTATTCATAATATTATCCAAATTTTGCTTTCAGGCGAATATATTCTTCTTTATCGTGTTCTTCTCTTCGCCTAATATGTTCAAGGCTTTCTTGATTCTCTCGTTTTTGTTTTTCAATTTCCTTTTTAAGCCTGTCACGTTCGACTTTTTCAATAGTAAAACGCCGCAAATCACCATCTTCTGTATTTAATTGTTCCAACGTAACAATAACTTGTTTATATTCGATTTCTTGGTACAAACAACAAGTACCGTTAACCATCGAATCACCATTGTTACTTATGTCTACTTCATCGATATCCCAACTATAACTACTATAAATCACATCCATTATAATTTTCCCTTTAAATTTAATGGTATCTAGGATATCTCTAGTTTTCAATACATCTTCGAGTGTTATGTTCATAATTCTATTATATCATTTTCCCGAAAGATATTCAAGTATTTTTATTCTTGTTATTAAGTCCAATTTCTTTAAAGTATCATTAGCTTCTTCGGAAGATAAATGTGGTAAATTTCCTCTATCTCTAACATGATTCCATCTAGATACTTCATCTTCATTTAATTCTCTGGGTAATATTTCCGTAACCATTCTAAATTTGTCCTATTGGGATTTATGTTATACCATCCTTTGTCCCAAAGGCCGTACAACATTTCAAAATATTCCTGATACATTAATTTAACCCGATCAATACTATAATTATTAACAGCCCATTCTCGAATTTTTGTTGTATCCAATTTGTGGACATTTTTAGCTGCCCACACATATTGCTCCAAAGTTCTACAACGATATCCAGTTACACCATGAATTACTGTTTCAGGAAATACTCCATGATCGGTGCTAATAACAGGAGTTCCACACATTTGAGCTTCCACATTAACACCACCAAAAGGTTCTAGATAATCTGTAGGAACCAATACCGCCCGAGCTTCGCCCATCATTTTAGCTCTAGCAGGAACATCCAAAAGTCCAACATGATAAATATTTTTTCCTGTGAATGTTAATCCTTCTTCGGATTTAATATAACCATCACCTTGTTCTTTACATCCCTGGCCAGCTAGAAATAATTTCATCCCACTATAATTGGAAATATCAACTGCGGCCTGAATCCCCTTACGTTTAATTAATCTACCAATATAAAGCAAATAATTCTTTTTATTCTCTTTAGGTGTCATCGGAAAATCTAATGGATCAAAATAATTAGGAATCACGGCATCATAATATCTACCGTCAATGATCTTAGCCATACCGTAAACATTATGCATCCAAGCGTATGATTCGAATACACAAAACCTTGAAAATATTCCCGGATATCCTACTCCATATTCAACAACATGGACATCATGCTTCATATTGTTCTTTGAAGTAAATTCCTGTACTTGATCTGCTATTGGTTTATGACATGTTCCACCTATCAAACATAAGAAATCTTTTGCCTGTTTACGTTTATTGATAGCGGCCGCTGCACTATTATTACTAGCAACCCAATAAGGTAAATTTGGATCCCAGTCAATTTTAAATCCTTTTGTTCTCCAATCAGTATCATTAATTAATTCGATTTGTTCATCCCGGCTAATAACGGTAATATGTTCATCACAATCCACAATACTACCATTTGTTCCGTAATGAAAAACAGTATGACCCAAACTCTTCATCATCTTACAGAAATTTAAAACTTTCTGGGTGTAAGCACAAGCGCAAAATTCTTTTGAAGTTACGGTGTGTGGTAAAGCTACTACATGAAATCTAAAGTTTTGCATAATTACTATTTTGGAATCTTTCTTCTATTATTAAATTTTCTTCAGGATTCAAATACTCAACTTCCCAATTTCTTTGTTGTACTAATAGGTGGCCAGAATGAATAAGAGGAAAAATAAGATCTTTACTAAATGTTTCACCAGAAGAACAAAAATTATCTCGGACAATTATTAATCTTTCGTCTATTATGTGGATCGGTGTGGACGGAACTACAACATATCTAACGTACTTAGCATAATATTCAAAATCGGTCTTGGTATCTCGCACTTTGAACCATCGGTTTGGTTCTAATTCAGATCTATAAATATGAATAGACATACTTATATTATACTACGATGCTTAAACTAAGTCAATATATCCTCTTTTTATTTTTTCTACTACCTGCATTCGGTCAACCCATCATAAAAATTAATACTGGTGGGGCACCTATAATAGACCAATATACTTGGACGAACGACAAGTATTATAGTGGTGGGACATTCTTTAAATCAACAAATATATTACCTCTTAATACATCCGCAATTTATCAAGATGTTCGATATGGTACATTATTTAATTATAGGATACCACTCCCTAATGGTAAGTATAACGTTATTTTAAAATTTATTGAAGTTGTAGAATCCGCTACAGACAGAAAATTCGACGTATCTATTAATGGAATAAAATATATGACCGATTATAACATTTTATCTGATGTTGGTTTTAATATTCCTATAGATAAATCCTTTATTGTAACCACAGAAAATATGAACGGATTAAATATAGAATTTAAATCTTCGGTTCGATCTGCTATTATTGCTGGAATAGAAATAGATCAAGTTCCAATAGATCTACTATGTAATGTAAGAATTAAATCCTTAATATATAATTTAACAACCGTACAAATGTCCTTCGATATTAGCGATTCGACGGTTAATGTAGCATCCGTACTAGTGTTTCGTAATGGATTATTGATGGCAAATACTATCGATTATTATTGGGAAACACCACTAAAAATAACATTTTATGCTATCCAACAATTAGAAATCGAAGATATCATAACCATAGTTTATTTGTATTGATCCATTATCCATTTACAAATAAAATAAGCATCAACTATATCGGTTGTTGGACTACCTAATTTCCGTTTTGGTTGAATTATTTCTTTTATATCTAATTCAGTATCCTGCAACCACGCTTCATACATTTTTTCCTTTGTTGCTGTTCCTTTTCCTGTTGCAAATTTTTTAATAGTTTGCGGAGGAACCAACCTAATAGGTATGTGTTTTACCCACAATTTATGTTTTAATAATCCTCCATTTTCACCTATGTTGAAAACAGCACGACCGGTAGATCCAAATGAGTAACCTTCTATTGCAACCATGCAATCATTAACACATTCTAATGCCCAATTAGAGATTTTATCATATCTTTCCTCATTACAATACCAAGATCCGTGTGTTAAAAAATTAAATTGACCATTTGATTCGAATGGTGCGATAATACGTTCGGATAAACTATAAAATTTGCATTTATCAAAACTGAATGTTTTACCAGAACATGTACATATGGCAGGACTTGTTATCGAATAATCTATAGCCGCGTAGTTCATAAAAATCCTCTGGGTCCCTATTCAATATTTGTTGGACCCAGAGGTATTTAGGCCTCGCTTTATTTCTCTTATTTTATAGGCATTTACACCAATTAATTATATGTTCTAATATTTGAGACCTACTACTATTTATAACATCAATGCAGTTCACAACTACTGGAGGTACAACTTAATTCCTTATTAAGTTTAGTCCTATCATCCTTTTCATATTTTACAATCTGAGACCAATCGACTTCCTTCGGCATTTCAGATAAGAGTTTATTATATTCCTCTTCATTTACTTCTTGATAAGGAGCTTGTTTATATGATCCACCATCATAAGGTAAAAAAGATAGACCTCCTATAATTTCAAAATTTTCATATACCCACGACGCAACTTTAAGCCATTCATTTTCTTTCACATAGATGGTATTACTAATGTTATGTTCTGCCCAACCCGTTTTAAATTTCTTCCATAAATCCAATTGCATAATACAATCAAAATCATCACGAAAAATAGCATTCGGTGGAGATTTTATAGGGAAAGAAAATATTAAAGTATTTTGGGGTTTTAATACACAATCTTCGTGTGGAAACCCTTGATCTATCATTAATTGGGATAATGGATCTTTTTTATCCATCCTAACCGTTCTCTTATAATAAAGAGAATAACGCGGATGAATGCCACTAGAAGAATTGGATAATTGTGAAACATTCCCCGATGGTTTTATGGTAGTTACAGCCGCGGCAGGAGAAATACCTAAAATTTCAGCCCACTCTTCATTAGCTTTTATAGCAACATCCTTTAAATCTAATAAAGTTTCTACTGGACAACCAACTAGAAAAGGATTATCCATAATACCGGTTAACGAAACCCCCAATAGTCTCTCCTCTTCACAATTTTTCTGCCATATTTTCCTAAGATATTTAAATTTGGTTAATGTGGATTGTAATGTTCCTAAAAAAGAAGCTATTTGGATCTTTTCGGATAAACTATTATAATCATCTTCTTCTCGGACAATAACTTCAGACAAATTACAGAATGAATTAGATCGAAGCAAAATTTCGGAACACGGATTTACACCAGCCACTTTACTCCAATCGCGTCTATCATTATTAAACTTCAATCCGGAAAAATTAATTATACCCCTTTCACCACTATTACTCCTATAAATTGACATCCATTCCTCAATAAATTTACCAACTTCAGGTTTTTTATAATAAACGGCAGAATTATTTGCATAAGCTCTTTGAGGATTTTGTTCCCACCAATTACCGGATTTAGCATAACGCATTATATTATCTTCTAAATCCGATAAAGATATTAGCGCGGCTCTACGAGTCCCACCAGACTCCGCGATTAATCCAATCTTACAAACAATATCATGACACTCTAATGAAGTTAATTTTCTTCCTACGGCTTTTTTGAATGTACTAACCACAAAATTAAACATATCAACTAATGGTTCTGGTCCGGAGGCTCTTCCACCAAAAGTCTTTAATATTGCTCCATATGGACGAACTTTTTCTACATTCCATTGTGGTATTTTACCGGCATATAATAAAGTAATTAATTCCCTTAATGCGGATGCCCATCCAATTTTTGAATCACCAACTCCAATAACAGTATCAGTAGGATATAATTCGGATTGTATCTCTGGTAATTTAGAAATATGTTTTTCTTCAACAGAAAACCCCACGCCTGTCCCACAACACGATAAATAAAGTATTTCATCAAAAGCATGAGGATGGTCTATAGCTAGGAACGAGCAATTGTACCCAGCAACCTGGTGCTTCCTTAAAGCTTCTCCAGCACTTTTTAATGCTCTCATGGAAGGTACAACTTTTAACTTTAATATAGCGTCCCTAGATTTATCTATCCAAATATTAAACTTTTTCTCATTACTATCCAACTCATAACCACTTAAAATGTGTTCTTTAAAAAATCCTATATACCTATCTACAGTCTCCTCCCAAGTTTCTCTACGTCCTAATTCTTCTCTCCAACGAGAGTATTTACTTAAATGTATAAAATTGGAATAATCCGTTGGCAAATAACCTTGTACATCTGTTGGTAAACCTACCATCTATTCTCCTGATATTTTTGTGATATATTCTGGTACAGATCGCTGTCTTAAATTACGTATAAACTCCTTCATTTCTTCATATTCTCGTTTTGACATCTCATAATCTTCCGCTTCTCCTATAATGCCAAACGTATCATTATCGGATAACATTTGTATATCCATACGAGATAAGGTCCTACTAAGAAGTACATAATCCTGAAATGCTTCTGAGCTTAATGGGAAATAAGCTTTCACAAAATCATACATTGCCTCAGCATAATCCCGAATTTCCACTTGCGCGTGGAGATCTAAACGAAGCTTTAAAAGATGGAATAAATTATGGAGATCCATTTTCCAATAACATTCGGTATAATTAGCTACAGGTAAAACCACCCTAGCCAACTCTTTAGTAAGGCCTTCTGTAAATTTAGAATTAGGATATCCTAAAAGGTCGGTGTACATGGTATATGAAGTCATACATGAGGTATCAATACGATTACGCATACTCTCTTTATACTTATCATGCCATTTTGCATCAGAACGACCTTGCTTATTCGTATCACTCTGAGGTTGTATATACTCCAATTCCGGTAAATAAAACTCATCAGACATTACCGAAAACCGGCCACTCATTTCATTTACCGAGGCCATCCTATGCCTAATTAATTGACGCATAACGAATATAGGAAGTTTAATATGGAATTTCAAAACCGCCATTTCGAAAACTGATGTATGGCGGTGTCTCATCATATAACGAATTAAATTCCTATCTTTTTCCTTCGAATATATTTTTTCATTATTTCCATATGATACCCGGGCTGATTCGCATATTGTTTTATCAGACCCCATATATTCAATAAGTCCTACAAATCCAGCATTATGTACTAGTGTATAAAGTGGATTATCTTTAACTTGCTCTTGTGTTGTCATTTCGTAAATCCTTATCTTCCTGTAGCTGAAGGATCATAATGTAATATCCTATATAAAATTCCTTTCGAATCTACAACATATCCATCTGGTACATTTTCGATATTAGTAGAATCTAAAGTGGATTTATCTCCATCCACATTTGTCTCTGTAATAGCTCGAATAGTATATATTGGTACATTCCAAGCCGGAAGATCATTTAATTCCGGAAGATGATCTTGAAAATGCGCTACGGCCATTAAATTCCAAATAGCCTGAACAATATGATCCTCTTCCTTTTTACCCAACATATATTTACTAATATGGCGTAATGTACTGTTTAAAAGGCGGCTAAATTTCATTCCTTTTTCCCAATTTCTTTCCCCATAAGCTTTGGCACCTCTTTCATATACCAAAGCCAATCTTGCAATTGGTCCAGGAGGAATTAAATCAAATCTGCCACGACCTTCTTGACTATCTCTTTGCGCACCAGTCGGCATTTGTTCCGTTTTTCCACTCACTTCTACAGTATAAGGATATGATCCTGTAGTATCTATAGGATCGCTTGCATAACTATCAAAAGGTATATTATTCACACTTTTCTCCAATTTTCTAATTTCAACTTCGCTTTCAAACCATCAAACGTGTTAGAATTTATAATACGCAATATTTCCTTAGGTGGAAACCCACAAATGACCATATCGTTTATATCCTTTAAAGCCAGATACGTGGGCCAAATACACACTTTAAATCCTAAACCAATAAACTTTTCCATCCTATGAATTATTTCGATATTTCTAGGTTCGTTATCATATATAATAGTCATCCTATCTTTCAATTGTATGATCTTAGGTAAATCGGATCCTCCGGCCGCTATACAATTGGATATGAAAAGCGAATCAAAAACTCCTTCAACCACATAGATATGCCTTTTTACATCTAACCTATCTAATCCGAATATTTTCGGAGCACCTCTATCAACCTTAATCGTAATGTACCGGAGTTCGTTATTTGATAATGTTCTTCCCTGAACAGCTATCAAATTACCTTTGGACCCAATAAATGGTATAACTAAACGCATATCCAACGCCTTCAATTGATATTCGTTATTAGGAACCAATAAATCTATAAACCCTTTAAAATCATTGGTATAATATAACGAGGAGTAAAATTTTTCTGGTATTTTTCGATAGACCACGTACTCATATGCAAAATGTTGAGGACTTAATTCGGAAATAGATTCTAAACCTTCTACAATATCAATTGGAGAATATACGTCAAAATTTCTGACAGGTTGTTTAATTTGCTCAGGTTTTTCATAATTGGAATGCTTATTTTCTCCACCTTTAAATCTCTCCGTAATATATTCTCTATGGAGAGAAACGTCTAATTCTTTTATAAAATTAGATAATGTAAGCCCTTTTCCACAATTATGACAAATAAAAAACATATCGACATTTTTCTTATAGAAAAATCCCCGGCATTTGTTTTTATTTTTCTTACTGTCACCACAGATAGGACAACGGAAATTATACAGATAGTCTCGTTTTTTCTGAAATTTTTCCAACCGAGAAGAAATAAGACCGATGTATTTAGAATCTATGTGTAAACTCATAATAAATGTACTACCATTATAACACAAACGAATATTAAATGCAACTATCCAGTACGAGATTTTTTATTCCAAATACCGGGTCATTAATGTTTATTTCACTACCTTCGATATAAAATCTAAAATTACTGCCACCAGTCCACTTATAGCACCAATTGCAGCAAGAACGAATGTGATATTAAGCGATGCCTGTGATGCTTTACCTTTTAATTCAGCCCTGCTTTCACGTAATATACGCAAATCCGAATCAACAACTTTTTGATATGCACTGTGTTCCGCTTTAGTAAAAAACCCAGATGCTTGATCCTGCAATGCAGCACCGAATTCGTTCATTCCTTCTAGACGTTTTTCTATGCTTAATACAGTGGCAACTGTAGATTTTTCTAATGCCAATGCAGCGGCAGCGGTAGATCTTTCTAATGCCAATGCAGCGGCAGAGGTAGATTTTTCTAATGCCAATTCAGTGGCAAATATTCGGTCTTTAACTCCATTTAGTTTGGAATCAAATAGCTTTTCTAATGCGTCGAGATCTTTTTGTTCTATTATATTGGTTTCTGACATAACGATCCTTTTACAGCCACTATATCATAAACAAATATTAGATGTAACTAGGATGTTCGCATTTTCTTAAATACGAAAGGATTAAACATTTGTAATATCTGTATTATACCCATTATTGCACCAAAACCCATGCCCATACCTCGTATAACAGATAATTCATTGGTTACTTTTTCCAATTTTTCTAACACCTTTTCATGAACAACCTTATTTTCAAGCAAAGCACTTTGTATATAAGATACATCCAATTGTGTTTTAAATATGTCCGATTGTGTGGAGCGACTAGGAATATCTTGAGCAACCGTTATTCCTAACATTGATCCAAAAAAGATTAAGTTGAGTGATAATAATATAATTCTAAAAAAATTCATACCTGGAATATGCATTAGTTTTTACCTGGTAACTTTCTTCGTTGTATTTTATCGATCACCAATATTTTCTTTTTTCTCTTTTTATTAACACCAGGTTCACCTTGTAAACCTATACCTACTCCAGCTATATTACCTCCACCTACAGCATTAGCCGGCGCTTCTTCTTTTAAAGGCATAAATGTTTTTACAGCACTATGGAAATGTAATGTACCCCGCCCGGCGGCAACTCTACTACCACTTTTACTATTTAAGAAATAGTCATCATTATTACCAAAAAATTCCGCCTGCCACCCAGATGGATGCACTACAGTATGTTTTTCTGTTTCGTGAGGTTTAAACCCAAGAAAATGTGCAACCGCTTTCATATTTTTATGTGGATCATTTTTAAATATTTTTGGTCGTTTTTTATCTACCAATTCTTTTAATTTAGTTCTAGCAACGTTTCCTTCCTCAGGTGTACCTGGCCTGGAAGCTAAATTGGCGAGTTTTTCTTCTCTGGATCTATCATCAACTTCAATTATCATATTTTCCCCAATTCATCTAAGATACACACATCTATAGTTATACTCGCTTCGGATATATCTTTTCCATCAATGCCTCTAACTATATCTGGTAAATAATTTAAAAACACCAAAAACGTTTTTAATATAAACCACAACTCAGGTTCTATTTTTAAAAATAATATCCTAGTAGCCGCTTCAACCCCAAATACATTATATAAAACAATTAGGTGATTTAATACCAACCTAATTTTTAAAATATCAACATCCTTATTCGTATTGTATCGCTTAAATAACCTCTTTAAATACTTAATATGGTTTAAATCTTGTAAAAATTCATCAACACAAACGCATTGCGGATTATCATAATATTTTAAGGCATACATCAAATAATTGGAATTATTTAAATCATCAAATGACATTATTTTTTATGGATTCTTCTTAACAACTTATGTAAATTATGCGACCCATTAGCTTTCATTAATTGCTTACCAGACGGATCTAAAGCTGTAAATGATAAACCTCTTTGCGCGTGCTGGTGAATATGAATTTTATGTCCCTGTGAATGTGTGTAAACTTGTGTTCCATCTGGTAAAGTATGTTTTAGCGCATACCCATGTCCGGATAATGTCCTATGATGACCTATAGTTTTCTTACTATTCCAAGTTTCATCTAAAATACGCGATCCGGAGATATCGCTTTTATCTTCTCCGGATCGCTCATTAAAATTTACTTCGGGTACCACAGACCCGAGAATCTGAACATTTAAAGTGTACCATCCCTTTGTAAGAACCCAATGCACATCTAAATTAAAACTCGTAGGATGCCCAAACTGTTTTAAGGGTTTCAGATCATTACCATACGCTCCAGTAAATACAGGAGCGTCAAAATCGACACTAGCGGTAGCAAGCTTTTGTTTAATAATCCCCATTACAGTATGGGGATTCATATAAGGTCTTGTTACAACGGATGATAACCAAGCGTTTACTCTTTCCAACATTTCATTATCTTTAGTTAACTGGAAAGGAGCTTTAATATCATCGTCGGCGGCGGGGATCCCATCCAAGGGTCCAACTTTTGCAATGATGGACCCTTGTGCTGGGTAATCCGAATCTTCAACAAATTGTTTGAATGCTTTATCAATCATACATAACCTCTTAGTTTACTGCCCATCCACTAACATCTGTTGGAGTAAACGATAACGGACTAAAGTTTACTGTTCCGGAATCTTTAATAGTATCAGCACCTGTAGGTAATATAACAGGAGTATCAATATGGAACTGTCCGGCGGTAGCAACATCACCAACAACAACAGTATATAAGAACTTCATACTGGTAGATGTTGACACTCCGGCATTATATGTGGCAGTTTTTATACTACTATTAAAATTCAACTCTAATGTTGGATTTCCGACAACTACAACAGGTTTGGTTGTGGCTACACTGATGGTTAATACATCATCAGTTACCGGTTGCGTAGCATGAGCACTTGAGGCAATTGTTACAGCACCAAATGCACCAACATCATTTACGGCCCATGCTGTAGTAGTAGGCGGAGTAAATGTTAACGGACTAAAGTTTACTGTTCCGGAATCTTTAATAGTACCTCCGGCAAGATCAACAGGACTACCAACAACGAATTGGGTAGCTGTTGCTACATCACCAGCAACAACAGTATATAAGAACTTCATACTGGTAGATGTTGACAATCCGGCATTATATGTGGCAGTTCTTCCGGTTACGTTGAAGGTTAACGGTAATGTTGGATTTCCGGTAACAACAACAGGTTTGGTTGTGGCTACACTGATGGTTAATACATCATCAGTTACCGGTTGCGTAGCATGAGCACTTGAGGCAATTGTTACAGCACCAAATGCACCAACATCATTTACGGCCCATGCTGTAG
>Ga0315283_10000083_pt1 | contig 53265 bp, 48 predicted proteins | sample YL17G09_0_MG_FD_204541 | JGI IMG/M metagenome (GOLD analysis project Ga0315283, IMG submission 204541) | Sediment microbial communities from Yellowstone Lake, YNP, Wyoming, USA - YL17G09_0 | ecosystem: Environmental > Aquatic > Freshwater > Lake > Sediment | place: USA: Wyoming | collected...
ATATTCAGTTTACAGTTGTCCGTGGGTTTACACCCACGGTTATTCAGATTGTGCCACTTCGCGGCACTATATTATATTGAAATCAAACGCATCAGTAATGATTATCAATGATAAGTTTGCCATTCTTTTAACAGGTCAGCCCGGCAAATAAAAAAAATTAATATTATTGCTAAAATATAATTTACAATGTGTAAATTGCAAAATGTAAATTAAAAATGTCAATTATGAAAAAGCCCTTAACTCCGTTTCCTACAACAGGTTATTTTGGCACTCAATATTTTTGCAATAGGGAAGAAGAGACGAAAAGAATACTTTCAAATATCCGAGGCGGACAATCGACTATTCTGACGGCCCCGAGAAGAATAGGAAAAACCGCATTAATTTACCATGCCCTAGATAAAATACCTTCCGGAACAAAAGGGATATATTTTGATATCCTGCCTACTGAAAATATGTCAGGGTTTCTTAATGAACTCGCAAGTGGCATCATCAGAAACGTATCGGAAAGAAAAGGCACAGGTCGAAAGATCTGGGATTTTATTAAATCTTTAAGACCTTCGGTGAGTTTTGATATGCTTACAGGATCACCACAGGTTTCTTTTACTCTGAAAGATAATGAGATTAATTTCCAGATAGAGACTATATTTTCTTTTATCGAAAAACAAGATGAAAAATATGTCATTGCTATTGATGAATTTCAGCAGATACTTAAGTATCCTGAAAAAAATACAGATGCATGGTTGAGAACACTGATTCAGAAATTGAAAAATGTGATCTTTATTTTTGCCGGAAGTCAGCAGCACCTTCTGAATGAGATGTTTACAATTCCTTCCAGACCATTTTACAACAGCGCATCTCTCCTAAAGGTAAATAAGATAAACCGAGAAAAATATAAAACATTTATCAGGAAACAATTCACTCTGAACGGAAGGTCACTTGAAGACACAACCATTGATAATATTTTAGACTGGGCTGATTGTCATACATATTATGTTCAGCTGATCAGTAACAGGATCTTCCTGACGGGAGTTAATAAAATTGAGGAGAAAACATGGAAGGAGGAGGCAGGCAGATTGCTCAAAGAACAGGAACCTGTCTTTTTTAATTACAGGAATATGCTGACACAGCCACAATGGAACTTACTAAAAGCAGCAGCCCTTGAGGGAGAGTTGTATGAGCCCACAGGAATGGATTTCGTAATGAAATACTCACTGGGAAATCCATCTACAGTATTGCGATCATTGGAGGCCCTTAACCGCATGGAACTGATATATTATGATTTTAATCCGGATGGGAAGAAATACCATGTTATCAACGATCTTCTTTTCCGTCGCTGGATAGAGGGACTTAATCTGTAAACTGCTTCTGAATTATTGGGAAATCATAATTAATGGTGTTTCCTGATGCTATAAAGAATATATTTTAATGTGACGGGGGTTTTTATTTTATCTTTGTATAATTATGAAAAATACAGTACTTATTATATTGTTGACAGGATCAATTCTTTTCAGCTGTAAGAAAGACAATACACCTTCAAATTCTGGGACTGTTACAATTGATAATAAAACCTATCAGTCGACTACATATTATGTATACGGGTTTTCATTTTCAACGGCAAAAAAAATCTCAACACTTGAAAATCCAGGTCCTGATGTTGTGGTATATGTAAATGCTGATGCGCCCCCTAACAGGTTAACCCTGCAGGCTGCCAATTTAAATCCCTCTTTTTACAAGATTGGAGATTATCCTGATGCACAGGCTGCTGTTTCAGCCTTTGATAACCTGAAAACGGTGGGAGTATATCAATGGGTAGAGATGGCTGATCCGATTAATGATAACCAGGTTTGGGTTTTTAGAACAGGGAGTGAATGTTATGCAAAAATCAGAATTATCAGTACCGTAAATGAGACCAGGAATAACCTGGCCTATGGAGAATGCACTTTCGAATGGCTCTATCAGCCGGATGGTTCCACAACCTTCCCTTTAAAATGATAACTGCAATACAAGATAGTATTTTCAATATTAAAACGCAGGAGAATTTTTGGGAAACGACCCTGAAAGTATTTAACTATCAATACAGGAATAATCAGGTATATAAAGAATTTGTAAAACTTCTCGGGAGGGACAGAAATCCGGTTAAAACTATTAGTGATATACCTTTCCTCCCTGTGGAATTTTTCCGGAATCATAAAATAATTACAGGTGAGAGACCTGTTGAAATGATCTTTGAGAGCAGCGGGACTACCGGGGTTACTCCCGGAAGGCATTTCGTAAACGATTTAAGTTTGTATGAAGAGAGTTTTTTAAATTCTTTTAGGCTTTTTTATGGAGATCCCCGGGAATATATAATTGCCGCTTTACTTCCATCATATGCTGAAAGAGAAAGTTCTTCGCTTGTTTATATGGCGGATAAACTTATCAAGAGAAGCCTGAATCGTCTTAGCGGTTTTTACAAAGAGAACATTCAAGATCTGATGCACTTGGTTAAGAATGAAAAAGTCGGAAACCAGAAAATTCTGTTGCTCGGACTCAGTTTTGCCCTTCTTAATCTGGCTGAAAAACATTCACCAGATCTTTCTGGAATTATTGTGATGGAGACCGGGGGAATGAAAGGGAGGAGAAAAGAGTTAACACGTTCGGAACTCCATGCTATTCTGAAAGAGAAATTCAATGTGCCTTCAATACATTCAGAGTATGGGATGACGGAGCTGTTGAGTCAGGCATATTCTAAGGGAGAAGGGATGTTTTCTTGTCCGCCATGGATGAAAATATTAATCAGGGATCCGCAGGACCCATTATCTGTTATAACAGAACCAGGAAGAACCGGAGGAATAAACATTATCGATCTGGCAAATATCAACTCTTGTTCATTTATTGCCACAGGTGATCTCGGTAAGCTTCATGAAAATGGAGGATTTGAAGTTTTGGGAAGGTTCGACAGCAGCGACATCAGAGGCTGTAATCTGTTGCTAGATTGAAAATAGCTCATGCAGTCGTACAGTACAGCGGCATCTTAATAAAAGACCAGCAAGACTGCAGAACCCTTAGACCTGCAAGGCAATATTAAAATCCCAGATTGGATTTAATATATTTCGCAGATGGCTTGAACTTATTTATTGCCGGTGATTATGTTATATGAATGATCGATCCATGATAATACTTCCTTATCTGGGACTGATCCATCGAGTAAAACAGTGTTCCAGTGCTTCTTATTCATGTGGTAACCGGGGGTTACTGAAGAGTATCTTTCCCTGAGGTCGATAGCAAGCACAGGGTCACATTTGAGATTTATGCTCAGATCACCCTCGAGGTTTACCAGGGCAAAGATTTTCAACCCAGCCTTAAAAACAAGTGTATCGTCACCGAACGGAAAGCTCTCAGAGACACTTTTTTTTGAAATACAATATTCTCTTAATGTTTCGATATTCATTTTGTTGCATTATCTAAGGGTGGGGTAAAAGGCATCCTCAATATGATCGATCTGGTATGACTCACCTGTTTTTATGAAGGTTATAACGTCAAACCGACTCTCTTTAATTATGTTATACCTTTGCAGGTAGCCATCGGCAGCATATATTATTGATTTCTGTTTTTCGGTGGTTACAGCGGTGACAGGATGCATCTGATAATCGTCAGTCCGGGTTTTTACCTCCACGAAAACGATCAGATCTTTATTCTCAGCGATGATATCAATTTCATGTTTCCCCCATTTCCAGTTTCGGGAAAGTATCTTAAAGCCCGCTTTTTTAAGATAATCGGCTGCCAGATTTTCTCCTTTTTGACCCAGAATATGTGATTCAGCCATAATGAAAAGTGCCTAAAGTTTGGAGTGCCTAGAGTGCCTAAAGTATTTTGTGTTAAATTTCGATCAGTTTATTTCTTATTGCAAAAAGTATAAGGCTTGCGGTGTTTTTAGAGTTTGTTTTACCAAGAAGATTTGCCCTGTGCTTATCAACAGTTCTCTTACTGATAAATAAAGTATCAGCTATTTCCTGATTAGAAAGGCCTTCACATATTTTAAACAGTATTTCTTTTTCTCTCTTTGAAAGGTTGGCCGACTTACTTTCATGTTCACGGTGTTTGATCTTCTGAATAACATGATAAAGTAACTCTTGTGAGAAATAGCTGCCTCCTTTTCTTACGGTAAGGATGGCCTCCTTAACTTCGGAAATATCTGAATCTTTAACCAGAAATCCTTTAGCGCCGGCATCCACCATTTTATAATAATACTCTTCTTCGCCGTACATCGATAGAGCAATAATGTCAATTTCCGGACAAAGTTTAAGTCCTTTCCTCGTCGCTTCAATGCCGTCCATCTCCGGCATGTTGATATCCATAAGTGCGATATCTGCCTGGGTATTCTTCAGAATTTTAAGAAATTCTTCCCCGTTAGATGCTTCACCGGTCACCTCAAATTCTGGGAAAGCATTTAGAAGTATTTTTAATCCGTTACGAAAGAGCTGGTGATCGTCTGCTATTATTATCCGTATTTTTTCCATCGTAAATAATTCTGATTTAATAAGAATCAATCAATCATTTTGATAAGAGCACTGGTTCCTTTTCCCGGGGTGCTTTCCAGTATAAAAACCCCTTCAACAGTTTTTACACGTGTCTCAATGTTTGATAATCCCATTCCTTTTGTGTCTTCCTTACTGAGAGTGGATGTATCAAAACCACGTCCGTTATCATAAAACTGCAATGTAACGAATTTTTCGTGTTTGTTTAATTCTATCTCAATCCTTGAAGCTCCCGAGTGGAGTATCGAATTATTAATCAGCTCACAAACAGCGCGATAGATAACCACTTCCTTGTCGTTTTCAAGTCGTTGGGTTTCCATATTTGATTTAAAATCAATTTCAACTGCTTTAGTCTGATTTATTTTAGTGGTAAATGCGCTGATAGCACTGGCCAGTCCAAAATTCGACAAGACATGCGGACTCAGATTATTCGAAATGTCTTTAATTGTGCTGATAGCTTCATTTACGAGATGGTTGGTATTATTGAGAATCACTGTTCCGGAAGGGTCTTTGATTCTTTCATTAAGTGCTGAAAGAGACATCTTTACAGTTGACAAGATAGGTCCAAGTCCATCGTGCAGATCTTTTGCGAACCTCTTCCTCTCATTTTCCTCAGTGTTTATTATAGCATTTATTACTCTTTTTTCAGAACGAACGCGGTCCGTTTCTGCCCGTTTGAGCGAGTAGAACAATTCGCGGATAAGGATAACACCGCCAATAATCATAACTGAAACAAGAACTCCGATCCATTCGTCAATCAGTTGCCAGGTAAAAGAGGGTGTTCCACGAAAATATTCAAATAGCTGTATAATCTTACGGACGGCCATGAAAACAAAAGATAGGGATAGTAATATCCACGATAATCTGTATTTGGTAAGCTTCATGAATCCCAATGCAATTGATGCTGCAATGATTTGCAGAACAATTGAGATAATAAGGGCAATAAGTCTTACCATATCTATGACGTTATTATCATACAAAAATAGGAGTTAATTTATCTAATTCGTCAAGGGACAGGCATAAAATAGTGGGGCCACGGTTCAGCGGCTCAACGGTTCAGCGGCTCAACGGTTCAGCGGCTCAACGGCCCTACGGCCAGTCGGTTCAGAAATTAATTACAATATTATATTCTGCCTTTGGGCCAATGCGCCCTTGCGCTCTTACGCCGTTTTTTCAAGTAGTCATGGTTTTGTAATGACTTTTCTTACCTTTGACAATTCGAAAATTAAATCATGAGAATATTATACAATTTTGGAATATATTTTTATACGGCTTTGGCTCATATTATATCTCCATTTAATTTAAAAGCCTCGTTATGGGTCAAAGGACGGAAAAAATGGGCAGAAAAAATCAGAGATAAGATAAAACCGGAAGACCGGGCAGTGTGGATTCACTGTGCCTCGCTGGGTGAGTTCGAGCAAGGAAGACCGGTATTAGAGGCGATTAAAAAGGAGATGCCTGACTTAAAGATTATTCTTACTTTTTTTTCTCCTTCAGGATACGAGATAAGAAAGAATTATCCCAATGCTGACTGTATTATTTATCTCCCTGCTGATACCCCGAAGAATGCTGTAAAGTTCATCAGCCTTGTCAATCTGCAAATTGCCATTTTTGTTAAATATGAATTCTGGAACAATTATATATCAACGCTTTACAAGAACAATATCCCGCTTTATCTAATCTCAGCTATTTTCAGGCCCGAACAGTATTTTTTTAAATGGTACGGATCATTTTTCAGACTGATGTTGAAGAAGTTTAATAGAATATTTGTGCAGGATCAGCGGTCACTCGATCTGCTTTCCGGTATTGGAATGGAAAATATTTCGCTTGCAGGAGATACCAGGTTTGACAGGGTTGTTCAGATAACGGGAACAACCAGGGATATTTCTCAAATTGAACAGTTCAGGGGAAATGAGAAATTATTTCTGGCAGGGAGCAGCTGGAAACAGGATGAGGAGATAATTGCACAATATATCAACAAATTCCCTGGCAGGATGAAATGGGTTTTTGCCCCCCATGAAGTAGATAAACCAAATATCGAACGACTTGAGAAGCTTTTTAATGTCAGGAATGTTAGATTCTCTGAATATAATGAAGCCGCTGCTGATGCAAGAGTGCTGATTATTGATAATATCGGGATGCTTTCTTCTGCATACAAGTATGCTTATATAGCTTCTATTGGCGGCGGTTTTGGGAAAGGTATCCATAATATACTTGAGCCGGCATGCTGGGGAATCCCGGTTATTTTTGGTCCTAATTATAAAAAGTTCAGGGAAGCGGTTGATTTGATTAATGAAAATGGAGCAATGACTTTCGATTCATTTGGAAATTTTTCAGATATTCTTGACAAATGGTTAATAGATGAGCTATTTTACTTAAAATCAGCAAAGACCTCAGTTGATTATATTAATAGAAATACCGGAGCCACAAGTAAAATCCTAGCCGAGCTCGCAAGCTCGGTTCCCCGCTGCTTGCCGCGGGGTTAGCGAGCATAAAAAATAAAATTCCTATTTGGGGATCGAAGATTAGCTGCGCTGAGCTACACTCCGTTCCGGTTCCTCGCAGCTGGCTGCGAGGAGCTTCAATGTGGATGTGAAAACCTAAACATTTATTGACGTTAAATGTTTATATCTGTACCAGATAATATCTAACTTGTTGATTGTCATTCATTAATTAAGTAGTTAATAACTATGGTATCAAATGTTAATAAACTTAAATTTTTACTCTTGCATTCAGAAGAGCGCTTGTTTAATTTAGCAATTACCCGCTTTAGAAATCAGTGGTCGTTTAATCTCATCAGAATCAGAGAATAACAGTATTATATATCAATATATGGGAGAATTATTTGTCCAGGAATCAGCTATTGTAACTGAAAAGGCAACAAAAGAACAATTAGCACCAGAAGTGCAGAAAACAGGTCAAGGAAAAGATATGAGCAAATCAAAAGAGCGAGGAAACGAAAAGGCTGTTTATTCTCACGATGAAGCGGTGGAAGCAAGCATTCAGTACTTCAAAGGCGATGAACTGGCCGCCAGGGTATGGGCAAATAAATATGCATTGAAGGATTCATTTGGAAACCTGTATGAAAAAACACCAGACGATATGCATCGAAGGTTGGCCCGCGAAATTCACCGGGTGGAAAGGAAATATAAAAACCCCCTTTCGGAAGAGCTTATTTACAATGTTCTCAAAGATTTCAAATATATTGTTCCCCAGGGAGGACCAATGACAGGTATTGGCAATGACTACCAGATAGCTTCATTATCGAATTGTTTTGTAATTGGGAATGATGGGTACTCAGACTCATACGGAGGGATAATGAAAATCGATCAGGAACAGGTACAGCTTATGAAGCGCCGTGGAGGAGTTGGTCACGACCTATCGCATATCAGACCAAAAGGAACTCCTGTGCTTAACAGCGCTCTGACCTCAACAGGCGTGGTTCCATTCATGGAAAGATACTCAAACTCGACACGCGAAGTGGCACAGGATGGAAGAAGAGGCGCACTTATGCTTTCAATCTCCATCAAACACCCCGACTCCGGGAAGTTCATTGATGCCAAACTCGAGAGCGGAAAGGTTACCGGGGCAAACGTGTCCGTTAAGCTGACCGACGATTTCATGAAAGCGGTTGAAGAAAAAACGCTTTTCAGACAACAATATCCAATTAAATCTGATAATCCGAAGTTTGCAAAAGACATCGATGCCGTACAGCTCTGGAGCAAGATAATCCATAACGCTTGGAAGTCAGCCGAGCCAGGTGTATTATTCTGGGATACAATAATAAGAGAAAGTGTTCCAGATTGTTATGCCGATCTTGGATATGCAACAGTGTCAACAAATCCTTGCGGAGAAATACCTTTGTGCCCGTACGATAGTTGCCGTCTGCTGGCTATTAACCTGTTCAGCTATGTCGACAATCCATTTACCGGCAAGGCTGAATTTGACTTTGAATTGTATAAAGAACATGTAGGATTGGCACAACGTATGATGGATGACATTATTGATCTTGAACTTGAAAAGATCGATGCAATTCTTGCAAAAATAGATACAGATCCCGAAATTGAAGAATTGAAACATGTTGAGAGAAATCTCTGGACAAATATCAGGAAAAAATCGGAAGAGGGAAGAAGAACCGGAATAGGGATAACAGCTGAAGGAGATATGCTTGCCGGACTTGGTTTGAGATATGGCAGCGACGAGGCTACAAATTTTTCAGTTGAAGTTCATAAAACGCTTGCACTCGAAACATATAAATCATCAACCTACCTGGCAAAGGAAAGGGGCGCGTTTGCAATTTATGATGCTGAGCGTGAAAAAAACAACCCTTTCATTCTAAGGATGAAAGAGGCAGATCCGGTTATGTACAATAACATGGTTAAGTTTGGACGCAGAAATATTGCCCTGTTGACAATTGCTCCAACCGGTACCACAAGCCTTATGACCCAGACAACCTCTGGAATTGAACCTATCTTTTCCACTTTCTATAAAAGAAGAAGAAAGGTTAACCCTAATGATAAAGATGTAAAGGTGACATTCCATGATGAGGTTGGCGATGCATGGGAAGAATTCAATGTGTTCCATCATAAATTTGTCGACTGGCTTAAACTAAACGGATACGACACCGATGAGGTTACCCGGATGCGAGATGAGGAAATTGAATCAATAATTGCTAAATCGCCCTATTTTAAAGCAACTGCAAACGATGTTGACTGGATAGCCAAGGTAAAGATGCAGGGAGCAATTCAGAAATGGGTCGACCATTCAATAAGCGTTACAATAAACCTGCCTGCAGATGCAAAAGAAGACCTGGTAAGCGAACTTTATCTTACCGCATGGAAATCGGGATGCAAAGGAGCTACAGTTTATCGCGACGGATCAAGAAACGGGGTTCTTATCGCAGGAAAGAACGAGATACGTCCAGAGAGACCAAAACGTCCCAAAGTGCTTGATTGTGATGTGATCAGATTTAACATTAGTGAAGAAAAGTGGGTTGCATTTGTGGGACTGAAAGAGAGCAGACCTTATGAAATATTCACCGGTATAGCCGATGAGGAGATATTCCCTATTCCAAAAAGCATAGTGAAAGGGAAAATTATTAAAATAAAGGATGATGACGGGAAGACACGTTACGATTTTCAATATACCGATAAATATGGGTATAAGAAAAATATTGAAGGACTTTCGCATATGTTCACGCCGGAGTTCTGGAATTATGCAAAGCTGATTTCAGGGGTGTTGAGACATGAGATGCCGATACAAGACGTAGTTAATCTTGTACAGTCACTTAAGCTTGACAGTGAGTCTATTAACAATTGGAAGAACGGTGTGGAAAGAGCCATGAAAAAATATGTTCCAAACGGAACGAAAGCCAAAGGAAAATGTGGTGAATGCGGCTCCGATAACCTGGTATATGAAGAAGGGTGCCTGATTTGTAAGGACTGTGGATCATCAAAGTGCGGCTAGGTCATCTTGTTGCCCTAATTAACCCTCTTCGAAGCCAGGGAGCTTGCATTTTTTTGTCGTAATAATGTATCATATATCCTTTTGAAGGGGTGATGTTGAATCCATGATCTTTAAGCAACAAGGTGAACTCTTTTTCATCATTATTCTTATGATAGGTACAGAGAGCAACTTTAAAAGACTCCAGGGTTTTAAAAACTTCATTGCAGCTTTTTAGTACGATCGACTCAGCACCGTCAACATCTATCTTAAGGAAGGTAATATCTTTTTTATTTTCAAAGAAAGTATCGAACCTGATATGAGATCCATTATCAGAATCGGAAACAGATTTATTTATAATCTCAACTCTTTCAGCCCAAGGGGCAAAAGTGGCTTTGAGTGCCTGAATCCATTCTAGGTCGTATTCAAAAATATAAACCTTTTTAATTTTTTCGATAACCGATAAAGAAAAGTTACCTTCAGCGGCTCCTATATCGGCAATAACATCATCCTTCCCAATCCCAAATGATTCTGTGAGATATCTGTGCGGACTATTTATATCCTGCTCCCTTAAAAGATCAGAATATGCCCTTTTAATTCTTTTTTCGCTCCAACGTTTTTTAAAATACAACCTTTTCCCATCCTGCATAACATACCGCAAACCAGTTTCCGGAGCATATATAACCTCAATTTTGTCAGGGGAATAATTGTCCTGAAATGTATAAGGAAATATTCTGACTGGATTATTCTCAAGGTATTTGAGTATCTCCCTCTGCTCCTCATTAATCTCATTTTCAGGTAGTGAAGCAAAGTGTTTCTGGATTTTTATTCTGAGAGATTTTTTTAGAATAAAGGTCCTTAATGGTTTAGGAACCAGTATGCGATAAACTGGGGAAAGCCACTTATTCATTACTATAATTTATTTAATGACTCCAAGTTCCTTACCAACTTTTTCAAAAGCTGCAATGGCCTTATCAAGATGATTTATTTCATGACCGGCTGAAAGCTGCACCCTGATTCTTGCCTGACCTTTGGGTACAACAGGAAAGTTAAACCCAATAACATAAATTCCTTCTTTAAGAAGTCGGGCAGCAAACTCCTGAGATAGCTTTGCCTCATAAAGCATCACCGCACATATTGCAGATTTAGTGGGTTTTATATCAAAGCCAAGTTTTGTCATCGAGGCAATAAAATATTCAGCATTCCAGTGAAGTTTTTCCTGAAGCTCGTTAGATTCAGTTATCAGTTCAACCATCCTGATACCTGCTGCTGCAACCATCGGAGGAATTGAATTTGAAAACAGATAAGGACGTGACCTCTGTCGTAGAATCTCAATTATCTCTTTTTTACCGGTGGTAAAACCACCTATTGCTCCACCGAACGCTTTCCCGAGGGTACCTGTTATGATTTCAACTTTTCCAATAATATTAAAAAGTTCAGTAACCCCTCTTCCGGTTTTTCCAACAACTCCGGCAGAGTGTGATTCATCGACCATCAACATGGCATTGTATTTGTCTGCAAGCTCTGCAATTTTATCAAGAGGTGCCACATTCCCATCCATTGAAAATACTCCGTCGGTTACCACGAGTCTGAACCGCTGGGCCTGGGCAAGCTGAAGTTGTGTTTCCAGATCTGCCATGTCGGCATTCTCATATCTGTAACGATGTGCTTTGCAAAGGCGAACCCCATCAATTATAGAAGCATGATTCAGGGCATCGGAAATAACTGCATCCTCTTCTGTCAGAAGAGGTTCAAAAACCCCTCCGTTTGCATCAAAACAGGCTGCATAGAGAATTGTATCTTCAGTGTTGAAGAACTCAGCAATTTTTTTCTCAAGTTCTTTATGGAGATCGGTTGTACCACAGATAAACCTCACTGACGACATCCCATAACCATGATTATCAAGAGAAACCTTCGCTGCCTCAATCAGTGATGGATTATTCGAAAGACCAAGGTAGTTATTGGCACAGAAATTCAATACTTTCTGTCCGGTATTAAGCTCAATATTAGCGCTTTGAGGCGAGACGATAATACGTTCGTTTTTGTATAACCCTGCTTCTTTTATCTCATTTAGAAGCTTATCGAGGTGGTTCTTATAATTTATATACATAATCAATCCCAATTTAAAATAACTTTTCCGCAATTCCCCTCATCCATGGCATCGAATCCCTTCTGGAAGTCGTTTATAGAGAAACGGTGAGTGATAACAGGATTTAAATCTATTCCTCCTATGATCATCTGTTCCATTTTATACCATGTTTCCCACATCTCCCGGCCATAGATTCCTTTCAAAGTTATTGCCTTGAAAATGATATCACTCCACGGGACCTCGAAGTTTGAGGGGAGTATCCCCAACAAGGAGATGCTTGAGCCATTGTACATATTGTGGAGCATCTCAATGAAGGCTTTTGGCGACCCCGACATCTCAAGTCCGATATCAAAACCTCTCATTCCAAGCATTTTAACAGCATCGGAGATCTTTTCTCCTTTCGATGGGTTGACAGTTATGGTTGCTCCCATCTTCTTTGCAATGTCGAGACGGTAATCACTAAGATCGCTGGCGACAATGAATCTTGCCCCGGCAAATTTTGCTATTGCCACCGCCATACTACCGATAAGCCCTGAACCTGTAATCAGCACATCTTCTCCAATGAGAGGAAAGGACAAAGCTGTATGAGTTGCATTTCCAAAGGGATCCATAATTGCGGCCCAGTCATCAGGTATTCTGGGGTCGAGGGGTATTACGTTTTTCGAAGGGACCTTTACATACTCAGCAAATGATCCGTCGATATGTACTCCGATACCCACAGTATTTTCGCAGACATGCTCCTTTCCGCGACGGCAGTTACGACAATGACCACAAGCCAGATGGCCTTCTCCGGTAACTCTTTCACCTATTTTAAGATTCGTAACACCTGCCCCCATTTTTTCAATATGACCCATATACTCATGACCAATTATCATTGGAGTCCGAATAGTGTTTTGCGACCATAAGTCCCACTCATAAATATGTAGATCGGTACCGCAGATTGCAGACTTTTTTACTTTTATAATAACATCATTAAGACCCGGTTCAGGAACAGGAACTTCCCTCATCCATAAACCTTTCTCAGGCCTGGCTTTTACAAGAGCTTTCATCTTCTTCATAAAGACGTATTTTAATGAGCTTTATTTTTTTCTTGCGCTGCTAAATTAATACAAATCTATTCTACAAAACCTGATTCTCGTAATACTATTATATGTAACCGGGTTTTTCTATCTTTACATATATTATAAACTGATTTAACCATTATATGGCACAAGTGAGAGTACGTTTTGCCCCAAGTCCTACCGGCCCTTTACATATCGGCGGTGTAAGGACTGCTCTTTACAACTATCTTTTTGCAAAAAAAAATAATGGTACTTTTATTTTAAGGATTGAAGACACGGATCAGTCAAGATTTGTTGAGGGAGCTGAAGAATATATTATGGAGTCACTTAAATGGTGCGGAATAATTGTTGATGAGGGAATCAATGAGGGAGGAAATTATGGCCCTTACCGTCAGAGTGACAGGAAAGAAATATACCGGCAATATGCAGATATTCTTATTGCTAAAGGTGATGCCTATTATGCTTTTGATACTCCTGAACAACTTGAAACCTTAAGAAGTGAATTGGAAAAAGCAGGCAATACATTTGTTTATAACGCTGCAGTAAGGGAAAAATTGAATAATTCTGTCTCTTTAAAGGAATCAGAGTGGAAGGAAAAACTTGATGAGGGAGAACCTTATGTTATACGCTACAAAATACCGCATGATGAGGATATCCATTTTCATGATATTATCCGCGGGCACATTGTTGTAAATACCAGCACCCTCGATGATAAGGTATTATTCAAATCTGACGGCATGCCGACATATCATCTGGCACACGTTGTTGACGATCATCTGATGGAGATAAGCCATGTAATCCGCGGTGAGGAGTGGCTTCCTTCATTGCCGCTTCACGTTATGCTTTATAGTTCTTTCGGCTGGGATCCACCTCTTTTTGCCCACCTGCCATTACTTCTTAAACCAGATGGCAAAGGTAAATTAAGCAAGCGTGACGGTGATAAAATGGGATTCCCGGTATTTCCACTTTTCTGGCCTTATGGAGAAACAGCAAAAGGATACCGGGAGGAAGGATATTACCCCGATGCGTTCGTTAATATGCTTTCATTATTGGGATGGAACCCAGGTACCGAACAGGAAATCTTTTCAATGAAAGAGCTTATAGAAGCCTTTTCAATTGACAGGGTTGGCAAGTCAGGTTCCCGGTTTGACCCTGAAAAAGCAAAATGGTTCAATCACCGGTATCTTCAAAACAGATCTAATAATCAGCTTGCCATTGAATTCAGGGAGTTCCTGAGGGCTCACGGATATCATGTAGACATTGTTAACCTTGAGCCTCTTATTGGGCTTGTGAAAGAGAGAGTAAGTTTTGTAAAGGATATCTGGGAGCAGAGTGATTTCTTTTTTAAGGCTCCGGAAACTTATGATCAGGAGGTGATTAAAAAACGATGGGAAGATGATTCTGCAACACTTCTTATGGAATTAAGGTCATTACTGGAGAAGCTCGACGACTTTTCTGCTGCCGGAACAGAATCCGTTATTAAGGCTTGGATCGAGGAAAAAGGATTTAATACTGGTAAAATTATGAACGCTTTCAGACTGGTTATTGTTGGTGCATTACGGGGGCCTCATATGTTCGATATAATAGGCTGGATCGGGAAGGAGGAAACCCTTAAACGGATTGGCAAGGGACTTTCGGTAATTGGTAAAAAAAAGAAATGAACCTTCCACAGCCCTGGGAATAATTCAGAATAGTTCAGGATTTCAACTGCATCTTCTTTTTAAAAATGTAATAAGCCGGAATCCCGATCATCACTGTAAAAGTTGCAATGGCTGACTCGGTCGGTCGTTCAAGAAATGAGAGAACAAGAATAAGTACTCCGGTCGTTGCATAAAGTATTTGTGTATAAGGATATCCTGCCATTCTGAGTGCGGATGTATTATCTTTTCTCAATTTAATAACGCCAAGCACTGTCAGGATAGGAAATATACCCAGTGCAAATCCCATGTAGGTAAGAACTTGTTCAAAGGTCCCGGAGAGAGTCAGGATAATGGCAATCAGACATTGAAGGACTATTGAGTTTGAAGGAACCTGAAATTTTGGATGGATCCGGGCGACTGATTTGAAAAACAGCCCGTCTTTCGCCATGGAGTAATAAACTCTTGGTCCGATAATAATAAAAGCACTCAGTGACGAAAACAGGGCAAAAGCAATTAAAAGAGAGAATAAGGTATCGGCAGATTGTCCGAACAGATTTCCCATTGCAAGACCACCTACTGAAATTACCCCTTTCATTTCCTGTGGTTTTATCCCATACACGTACAATATATTGATAGACAGATAGAGAAAAATCACTATCCCTGTCCCATAGATGAGCGACCGGGGTAGAATTTTTGACGGGTTCTTTATTTCGGCACCAAGATAAGTTGAGGCATTCCATCCGCTATATGCAAACATGATCCACATCAGGGAAAGTCCGATTGTCTTCCATCCGGCAAATCCTGAAGAAATCTCTCCACCTGGGCTGAAGTTGCTTATATCTCCCTTTCCTGACAGGAATCCTGCCAGCAGAAGGAACACAATGAGTGCTACTTTAAGTATTGTGAGGATATTCTGAATAAGGGCACCTGATTTTATTCCACGGTAATGAATAAAAGTGAAGATCAATATAACACTGACAGAAAGAAATGTTTTGGTAGCAGCCGGATCCATTATTCCGGAACTTTCGAACCAGCTGGGAATAACAGGTAATGCCCTGCAGAAATATTCACTGAAACCCATCGCTGAGGCGGCAATAGGAGCCGAAAAACCAACCATAAATGAGACCCAGCCACTGAGAAAGCCGAAAATTGGATGATATAGCCTGGAGAGAAAAAGATATTCACCTCCTGCTCCAGGCATTGCGGCCCCAAGTTCCCCATACGAAAGTGCACCGCAAAGGGCGATAATTCCTCCAATAACCCATAACGCAAGCATCAACAGGGGATCGTTGAGCCCGGCAAGAAGAAGCCCTGATGTTGTAAATATCCCTGCGCCAATCATATTGGCAACAACAATATTGGTAGCAGGGAATAGCCCCAGCTTCCTTTGAAGATTGTCTTCCGCCATTTTCAGTAGATATTACTATTCAGCTTTTTTATAACTTATTGATACTCCTCCGCCAGTGGTATTGACAGTGGTCTCATAATTTTTGAGACTTTTGACATGTTCAAGGAAAGCCCCCTGACCGCTATTATATCCCCTGCCTCCCTGTGAAATATTATGAGCTGTAAAACACCCGCCGACTTTAAGCTTGTTGTCTACATCGATAAAATATTTTTTATACCAGTCTTTATCCGCATCACTGAAGACAAAATCAAAAGGTCCTTTAAGCTCTTTTACAAGCACATGGGCATCTGCAAGCCTGGCATCAATATATTCTGATAATCCTGCCTGCTTAAAATTTTCAATGGCAGTTTTATATCTGTCTTCATTAATGTCAATAGTAATAAGTTTGCCCCCTGTTTTGCTTAATGCCCATGCCATCCATACTGCGGAATGACCTGTCGATGTACCTATTTCAAGAGCGGTTCTATAATTGTTCTTAATAATAAGATCATAAAGTAATTGACCATCAGCATACGGGACATTCATGTCATACCATTGATGTGAATGGTCAGAAAGAAACTTTTTTACTTTTTCATCAAGAGCAGGGTTCTCTTTCAGAGACTGCGCTTTTACATGTACAGGGAATAATGACATTGTAATAAGCAAGCAAAAAAAAAGGACAAGAATATTCCGGTTTTTCATGCTATTCAGAGTATTAATGAATAATTAGAACTTTAATAATCTGACAATTAAAATACAAAAAATATTCCCGGAGGGATTAGGGATATTATGATGTTATTTTATTTAATAACTTTCCTCATAAGTTAATTAATAAAAAGCTGTTCGAAAAAACATAAATATAATGAAGGCCTTTAACAAAAAATCATTGCCGGGTCCTATTATTATTTGCATGGCTCTTTTTAGTATAATAATGCATCTTCTTATAATAAATAATCTGGAATATCACAGGGATGAGCTACTCTACTTCTCTCTTGGACAGCATCCTGCTGCAGGTTATGCAACCGTTCCTCCTTTAATAGGCTGGATAGCCTGGGTAATGCAGAACCTGTTTGGATTTTCTGTTTTTGCCGTACGACTTTTACCTGCCCTTCTCAGCGGAGCGATGATTTTTCTGGCAGCCTCTATGGCAAAGGAACTTGGAGGTTCAGGATATGCCTCCTTCCTTGCTGCCTTTGGTCTTACAATATCAAATTTTTTCATGCGGTCATTCTCTCTTTTTATGCCTGTATTTATAGACATGTTTCTTTGGACATTATGTATATATTTGGTTATAAAATACATAAATACTCTCAACGATAATTTTCTCATAATTTTTGGTGTTACTACCGGATTTGCGTTACTCAATAAATATCTGGCAGGTCTTCTCTTTATTGGATTGCTTGTTATAATACCTTTTACAGAATACCGTGAGGTTCTTAAGAAAAAAAAGTTCTGGTCAGGTTTAGCCGCAGGATTTGTGATATTTCTGCCGAATTTAATCTGGCAGGCAACCAAAGGACTTCCGGTTTATAACCATATAACTGAGCTTTATGACACACAACTGGTTCATATGGACATCCCGCTTTTCCTTACGGAGCAGTTGATAATGCCGGTAGCCGGAACTGTTTTTACTGTTGCGGGGCTGATATTCATACTTACAGGTAGGAGGTCTCAGAAATTCGGATTTCTTGGGGTTTTATCACTTTTCGTTATTGCTGCTCTAATGTTTCTTAAAGGTAAAAGTTATTATACTTTAGGGGTATTTCCACTGCTTATTGTATCAGGGGCCGTTGCATATGAGAATTGGTTCAGAAAAACCTGGCTCAGAGTAATACTTCCTGTAGTTTTTGGGCTTATGACAATACCTGTGATTCCAATAGGTATGCCGGTATTTAATCAGGAGGGATTAATAAAGTATTTTAATGTGCTTGATGAAGAATACGGTATAGATCTGGCGCTCAGATTTGAGGATGGTACAATCCATTCTCTCCCACAGGATTATGCTGACATGCTTGGTTGGGAGGAGCTGGCATCTCTTGCTAATAAGGCATATCAGATGATTGGAGATAAAAAAGCAAGTTTTATCTATTGTGAAAATTACGGACAGGCTGGTGCAATAACTGTTATCGGAAAAAAATATGGTATTCCCGAAGCCGTAAGTTTCAATGAGAGTTTTCAATACTGGATCCCACAGAGGTTTAATCCTGATATAACATCACTTGTATACATTAATAATAAACCCGGAGAAGATGTCAATGCACTTTTCAAAAAAATTACAAAAATCGGAAGTATAACAAATCCTGATGCCCGCGAATGCGGTACTGCTGTTTACCTTTGCGAGGAACCAATAATGAGTTTTAATATATTCTGGGCCGAAAGAATTAACAGATTAAGGAAGGGAAACTAACTTACTCATTCATTCCTCGTTTAATCATCAAGATAAACTGCTAATATTATTATAATTTTGACTTGGACTAAAAAAAGATATTAATCTCTCAACTGTAATAACATGAATTTCTCAGACTTTATTACACATTAAGGAAAAAGGGTAAACAAGGAGCATTATATCCATCTCATTCAGGTTTACAAAATTGACAGGAAAATTGACCCGTCAGAAATGGAAATGCTTCATAATGAGGTACGGAAATTTGGGCTGACTGAACCGGAGATTCATCAATTGATAAAATTGGAGATTCATCATCATTATCATCCGCCTTAGAGCCTGAACGAGAACTTTGAACATCTCTATAATGTTGCAGAGATGATTCTTGCTGATGATGTGATTACCGAGAGTGAAAAACGGGTGATCAGAAAGTTTGCAATTGAAGCTGGTTTTAACGATAAGGCTATCGGCAAATTTATGGAAATCCTTTTTGAAGGGATAAAGAATAATGAAAGTGAAGAGTCACTGCTCGACAAATTTAAGAAGCACCTTTTCAAGTAGTACTGATTCCCTTTTAATATTAAGCTCTTTACACTTTTCCCAGAGGAAGTATTGTTTTTCCATAAACCTCATTAAGTATCTGAGCTGCACATGCATATATTGCAGATAATCCACAGAAGATACCTTCTATTCCTGCAATTACTTTAATTGCCTTGATTCCTGTGAAATCACTGATAGAGAGTAGTAGAAAAAGTACGACCAGTGAGCCGAATACAGTCTGCAAAGCCATGTTTAACCTCAGAGTACCAACAAACATGAATGCAGTGAATATACCCCAAATCAGCAGAAACCAACCCATTGAAACTTCATCAGATTTTAAATCAGCACCTATTGATGTTTTTGGGAGTAGCCAGATGGTAACCAATGTAATCCAGAATGAGCCATAAGCTGTGAATGCTGTCGCTCCAAATGTGTTATTTTTTTTCCATTCCTGTATTCCTGCTATTATCTGTGCTATTCCTCCGACGAAAATTCCCATACCTACTATCATGGAGTTAAGCTCGTATAATCCGGCATTGTGAAGATTCAGTAACACAGTTGTCATACCAAACCCAAGAAGCCCCAGAGGAGCCGGGTTAGCTGTAGTATCCTTGATTGAAACAGGGCTTTCAGATGTATTCATTTTTTGACGTTTTAATTATTTATCAATATTTTAAGGGTTGCTAAATTAGAACTTTCGGCGACTATAACAATGAACTGACATTTTATTTCAATAATTTCCTGTTAATAATTACAAAATAATTGTTTAGTACCTAAACTATTTTTATTTTTGTTTAGTATCTAAACAAATTAATTATGAACAACGAACTTCAGATACTTATTGATTTATTTCTTAAAATTCTTCATCTCTATTCTGTAATAGGAAGAAAGCCAAAAGATTACGGGACAGGAGATCTCCTATATTTCACCGAGTTGCATACAATTACTGTTGTCTCTAAAAACAGGGAGATCAATATGACACAGCTGGCTGAGATTATGGGCGTTACTAAAGGGGCTATCTCACAGACAATCAGGAAGCTGGTAAACAAGAACCTGATCCTGAAATCTAATATCAATAACAGAAAAAAGGTAAACCTCAAATTATCTGAAAAGGGCATGACTGTAGTTAAGGCACAGGAATCTTTTCAAAAAGAGATTTTCACTTTTGCCAGAACACTTTATGAAAAGGCAAGACCTGAAGACCGGGAGTTGGTAAAAAGGCTGTTTCTGGCAATCAGCGATAACATGCAAAGCAGAGTGCGAGCTTTGTGATTAAACGAAAACTAAATTTTTATGAAACATAAGATATTCATTTTTATTTTTCTCGGGCCGATTCTTCTACATAGTCAGAAAGTGCTGAATGAATATGTGAGGTATGGGATTGAAAATAGCCTTTGCTAACAGCAGAAAAAGGGATAATAGTAGCAGAAGCACGCCTTAAAAATGCCCGTGAAGGTTTCAGACTTGTCAACAGAAAATATGCAGAGGGACAGGCAAGTCTTATTGAATTTATCGATGCCCGGACAACCCTGACTGCTATCGGAGGGTTACTGCCCATTGCACTTGGCAATTCTAATCTCTATTCCCCTCTGGCCTTTGTAATAATAGGAGGATTAATAACTTCCACACTGCTTGCCAGATTAGTTACACCAGTAATGTATAAACTGCTTCCACCGGAGATATTGTGAATCGTAATAATAGAATTTATATCTTCAATAAAGTTAGTATAATATACTGGCAGCAAATTTTTTTGATGCATGAGGTGCATTATTATTACAAAAAACAGGTCAGTAAGAAATTTAAACGTTTTACATAGCTCTCATTTAATAATATTTTCCTAACTTGGATGCATAATTACCTGATTTTTAACTTAACCAATTAAAAAATGAGAATCCTGATTATTGGGTTTGTTGTATTTGTAGTCTGGTGCTTTGTTTCAGCATGGCTTTATAACGATCACCTGTTGCCTGCGATGAAGAAACCGGTCCCTGTACAAACAATTCCTGAATCCCAGACTAATGAGGCAGATTCTTTGATGAAACTTAAAGCATCGATGCCTAAGGACCTACTGATCTACTTTGAATTTAATGATGCAAAATTCAAAACTGATCCGCAATCCGACAACCAAATTGTCGAATTTAATTCATGGCTGGATAGATACCCGGGATCGATGCTTTCAGTTATCGGGCATACTGATCTGGTTGGAGCCCCTGATTTTAATCAGGCACTCGCACTTAAAAGAGCTCAGACGGCTGGGAAATATCTTGAGACCAAAGGGATAAATGCCGGCAGGATGATGATTGAATCGAAAGGAGAAGATCAACCCGCCGGTGACTACCTCACCAAAGAGGGAAGAGCAAAAAACAGAAGAACAGAAATTTCAATAAAAATGCAATAACATGATACAATTATTTATACAACTAGTACAGTCTGTTACAGGAGCGGTAATTACAATAGTTGCTTTGCTCCTCGTTGCAGTATTAATCGGATATTTAACCGCCTGGTTCTATGCAAAGTCAGTTTATACTCCAATAATAAAAGGACTTGAAGCAGAAAAAGCAGATCTGCTTAAACAGGTAGCTGGTTTAAAGGATGAAATAAGTAAACTTAACGGGAAGGTTGATAAACTGAATGAGAAAATCAGCAAACTAGAAGAGGAGATAGCTGAAAAGGATAAAGAAATAAAACACCTGAAGAAGCCGAAGAAATAGTTTAAAGTTGACTTTCCGGCCTTTGTCTGGCTATCACACATAAAAAATCTTTTCCCTTATGTGAAGGGATTTATTTTTTTTGTCTTCCGGCAACAAAAGTATTTCCGGACTTATCTTTATTTGCATTTACCTTATTTTATTACACACCCTAATTGATTTGAAAGAATGAAGCCATTTATTTTAGCGGAGACGAACTGGAAAACAATCAAAGATCAGAAAATCGAATTAGCTGTTTTGCCATGGGGGGCAACTGAAGCACATAATTATCATTTGCCATTTGCCACAGATAATATACTTGTTGAGAAAGTTGCTATAGAATCGGCCCAGGCAGCATGGAATAAAGGAGCCAAAGTAATTGTATTGCCAACAATTCCATTTGGTGTAAATACCGGTCAGATGGATATCAGGTTAAATATTAACATGAACCCAAGTACACAATTTGCCATTCTGAATGATGTGATTGACGTTCTCAACAGGCATGGACTTTTTAAGTTTCTGATTTTGAATGGACATGGAGGTAATGATTTTAAACAGATAATCAGAGAGTTAGGACTTAAATATTCCAAAATGTTTATCTGCAGTTGCAACTGGTATCAATCATTTGACAATTCAGAATATTTTGAAAATAGTGGTGGCCATGCCGATGAAATGGAAACAAGTATCATGCAATTCCTTGTTCCTGAATTAGTTCTTCCATTAAATGAAGCCGGGATTGGCAACAGTAAAAAGTTTAAAATAAGCGCTTTTAATGAGAACTGGGCCTGGGCAGAACGAAAGTGGTCAAAAATCACTCCGGATACCGGAATTGGAAATCCATTCAAAGCAACCCCTGAAAAAGGAGAAAAATGTTATAATGAAATTATTAATAAGATAAGCAATCTTCTGATTGAATTATCAAAGGCAGATATTAATAATATGTATGAATGATTTTTGGAACTACTATTTACCATTGGTTTCCAACCTGGTGAAATGGCGGTGGCGTGCGTTTCCAGAATCAACTCCAACGGCAATTTGTATCTTTGTTCTTGCATTTCACATTAAAGTTTTAAAGAGTTGCGGGTTTTATGGTGTTAATATTTATTTGTTTTGTATGTCTGAATTCATAACTTTATAATCGTAAATCTGCAAATATTTGTAATTAACTCAAACTTAATAACTCAAATTGATGAAAACTTCAAGGAGAATTTTTGTTAAAGCCGGCGCGCTGGCTGCATTAGGAACCGCGATTTTTCCCAGGTCAGTTATTGCTTCGGGCAGAGCCTCGGGAATAATTGGACTACAGTTATATTCTGTACGCGATGAGATGTCTAAGGATCCTCTCGGATCGCTGACTCAACTTGCAAAAATGGGCTATGTATATGTTGAACATGCCAATTACATTAACAGGAAATTTTATAATTATACAGCAACCGAATTCAAGAAAGTACTTGATGGATTGGGTCTGAAAATGATCAGTGGCCATACCGAAATGGGCAAACAGCATTGGGATGAGGCAAAGAAGGATTTTTCTGACAGCTGGAAACAGACAGTGGAAGATGCTGGTATACTTCAGCAGAAGTATGTGGTCAGTCCTTCAATGGATGGGAGTATGAGAAAAACATATGACGATTTCAAACGTTACATGGATATCTTTAACAAGTGTGGCGAATTGTGTAAAAAATCAGGAATGAAATTCGGCTACCACAACCACGATTTTGAATTCAGCGAAAAACTCAATGGTGAAAACTTGTTTGATATAATGATGAAGAGCATGGATCCGGAGTTGGTTGTAGTCCAGTTAGATATCGGTAACCTGTATAATGGAGGGGCAATAGCTCTTGATGTTGTTAATCAATACCCTGGCAGATTTGAAAATATCCATGTTAAGGATGAAATAAAGGCCACCAGCGGGGATGAAAAATATGAAAGTACAATCCTTGGAGAAGGGATAGTTGATGCCAGAAAAGTGGTGGATATGGCCACAAAAATAGGAGGGACAACCTGCTATATTATTGAGCAGGAGTCATATCAGGGCAAGACCCCAATGGAATGTGTCAAAATTGATCTGGAGATTATGAAAAATTGGGGCTATTAAGAAATTTATCAACTTTACTTTATGACAAAAGCCGGTTTTATCCGGCTTTTATTTTTTCGTTCCCTCTGGTATGGGTTTCAGAAGGCAAGAGTAATAAAATGTTAAAGCAGTGGTGTTTGATAGTTATGGATTCTATTTCATTCTATAATTGAATCTCAATACAGTGGCTTTTCTAATTTTCCCCTCATTTGAAATCAGCATATCACCATTCTCAAAAAAAGTTATTCCTTCCGGTTGATTAAACAGCAGGGGGTTGAGTTTTTCAATATGTTCAATGGTGCCATTCATATCAAATATGAATAGAAATTGACCTATTGATGAGAGTACAAAAAGTTTTTTTGTCAAAGGATGAATAGCAATATCAGAAGTTTCAAGCCTGATAACTGGCTCCGTTAATAGCCTCTTCTTTTTTTCTTTTGTCGGGAGATTGAAGTTATTATCAAGTCCAAACTTCTTAATAACTTTCAGATCAAATTCAAAAACAGGTTTTTTTGTCAGGGTCTTTGACTGTAAATCAAAACCATATATTACCCGTTTATCTTTGTGTTTGTCTCCTTTCCTGATTTTACCTTTGCATGCTATCAGTAATCTGTTGTTATTCTGATCATAACATAATCCTTCATTATCATTAGCCGGAATACTGGTCGTATATGATTTCACTTTAAATTCGGTTGACTCAAAGTCAGAAATCTCGAAAATTTTACCATCACTGCGAAGAACGTATATGGTTTTATCTACTCTTGTTATTCCTTCATAATCACCTTTTGAATGAAAAGTCAATTGACTTATAATTTCCTTTTTTATTACATTATAGCTAAACAGAATTCCTTTTTCATCCTGGATGCAGGCAAAAGAAATTGAGTCCATATATGTTATTCCTGATATTTCATGCAATATATCAGGGAGACTAATTGTAACATCAGGGGAAGTGAGATTATAGCCAATCATTTTTTCGCTATTTGTGTATGTGGTTTTACATCCTGATAAGATAGCGAAAAGAATTAATGAACCGTTTAAGATAATAATTCGCATACTCTGATATTTTCCAAAATTAACGCTTACACACTGAATAATAAAAAATTAAAGTGCAGATATTATCTTCAGTCTTCTATGGCTGAGTGATAATCCTGAAGTGATCTTACTTTGTATTCCCCGTTTTGTCTCTCCTTAATACCTTTGGTTGAGGAAAGTGCGGCCGATGTTGTCGTTATATAAGGTATCTTATATTTGATCGCATTCTTCCGTATATAAGAATCGTCGTATTCACTGAGACGGCCGGCAGGAGTATTTACCACCAAATCTATTTCCCCATTCTTGATTGCGTCAACAATGTTAGGTCTGCCTTCATGTACCTTCAGGATCAGATTCGCCGCAATACCGTGTTTTTCAAGAAATTGTTTAGTTCCACCGGTTGATAAAATGTTGAAGCCCATATCCCTGAAATTCTGTGCTGTTTCAATGATACGTTCCTTGTCACGGTCAGCAATTGTTATTAAAACAGTTCCTTTTACAGGTAATGAAGATTGTGTTGCCTCCTGAGATTTAAAAAATGCCATCCCATATGAATCAGCCATACCAAGTACTTCGCCTGTCGAGCGCATTTCAGGACCAAGAAGAGGATCAATTGCCGGGAACATGTTAAAGGGGAATACAGCCTCTTTAACCCCGTAATGCCTGATGGTTCTATTCTTCAGATTAAAGTCGGAAAGCTTTTGCCCCAATAATATCTGTGTGGCAATCCTGGCCATAGAGATATTACAGACTTTTGAAACCAGGGGCACTGTGCGAGAAGCCCTTGGGTTGGCTTCCAGAATGTAAACTGTATCTTCGTAAATGGCATACTGTATATTCATCAAGCCGACCACTTTAAGTTCCATTGCGATCCTCCTGGTATAATCATAAATTGTTTTCTTATGATCTTTCTGAATTATGACTGGTGGAATAACGCAGGCTGAATCACCGGAATGGATGCCCGCATATTCAATATGCTGCATCACAGCCGGTACAAAAGCATCAACGCCATCAGATATTGCATCGGCTTCTGCCTCAATAGCATCCTCAAGGAACTTATCGAGAAGGAGCGGTCTGTCAGGCGATACGCCAACCGCTTTTGCAACATATTCTTCAAGCATCTCCTCATCGAGAATTATTTTCATCGCTCTGCCTCCAAGCACATAAGAGGGTCTTATCATCAGTGGATACCCGATTCTTTTAGAAATTGCAAGAGCCTGTTCCAGGTTACTCGCCATCCCTGATTCCGGTTGGGGAATTCCCAGTCTGGTAATTACTTGCCGGAAACGGTCGCGATCTTCTGCAAGATCTATAGTATCGGGGGTAGTGCCCAGGATTTTCACACCTGCTTCTGCAAGCTCCTTTGCAAGGTTCAATGGTGTCTGTCCACCAAACTGGACAATTACACCTTCAGGTTTTTCCTTGTCATAGATGCTTAAAACATCTTCGGCTGTGAGAGGCTCGAAATACAGTTTATCAGAAGTGTCATAATCTGTCGATACTGTTTCGGGATTGCAGTTTACCATAATGGATTCATATCCTGCATCGCGTATTGCGAAAGCGGCATGTACGCAGCAATAGTCAAATTCAATACCCTGGCCAATCCTGTTGGGGCCACCGCCCAGGACCATGATCTTTTTCCTGGTGGTTACCTCTACTTTATCGGGAGCATTATAGGTTGAGAAGTAATAAGCAGCATTCTCAACTCCGCTTACAGGCACCGGTTCCCATGCCTCATTAATTCTCAGGGATATACGTTTCTCTCTGATCTCCTTTTCAGGAATACCTAATAACTTTGACAGGTATTTATCAGCGAATCCATCCTTTTTTGCCTGAAGAAGGATCTCGTCGGGCGGGATCATCCCTTTGTAAACAAGTATTTTTTCTTCTTCCTCAACCAGTTCTTTCATCTGTGAAATGAACCAGGACTTGATATGAGTCTTTCTGTAAAGCTCCTCTATATCAGCGCCTTTACGTAAAGCTTCGTACATTATGAATTGCCGTTCGCTTGAAGGATGCTTAAGCATATTCATCAGCTCGTCGAGAGGTTTCTTGTTATAATCCTTAGCAAACCCCAGACCATAGCGTCCGATCTCCAATGAGCGGATAGCTTTCTGCAGAGCCTCCTTGTAAGTTTTACCGATACTCATTACTTCTCCGACTGCAAGCATTTGTGTGCCAAGTTTATCTTCGAGACCATCGAATTTCTCAAAAGCCCACCGTGCGAACTTCACAACAACATAATCGCCTGAGGGGGTATATTTATCGAGCGTCCTATTGCGCCAGTAGGGTATTTCATCCAGAGTTAAGCCACCGGCTAGAAGAGAAGAGACAAATGCAATAGGGAATCCGGTTGCCTTTGAAGCAAGAGCCGATGAGCGTGAGGTGCGCGGGTTTATTTCTATTACGACCACCTTGCCGGTCTTCGGATCGTGAGCAAACTGGACATTTGTTCCGCCAATCACTTGAATAGCTTCAACTATATCATAAGAATATTTCTGTAGACGCTTCTGAAGCTCCTGACTGATTGTCAGCATGGGGGCAGTACAGAATGAATCACCTGTATGAACACCCATTGCATCGACATTCTCGATGAAACAGACTGTGATCATCTGGTTTTTAGAATCTCTTACTACTTCCAGTTCAAGCTCTTCCCAGCCAAGGACAGACTCTTCAATAAGAACCTGGTTTACAATGCTTGCCGATAATCCCCTACTGGCAATTATCCGTAGTTCCTCCACATTATATACCAGTCCGCCGCCGGTTCCTCCCATTGTATATGCAGGCCTGATGACAACCGGGTATCCGAGTTCAGCTGCTGCTTTTTCAGCATCTTCAACTGTATGGACAGCTTTACTCTGAGGCATTTCGATGCCCAGACGGTTCATGGTTTCTTTGAAAGCTATCCTGTCTTCGCCCCGTTCAATGGCATCGATATTGACGCCGATCACCTCAACATTATATTTGGCCAGGATGCCTTTTTTTGCAAGAAGAGAAGAGAGGTTTAGGCCTGTCTGACCGCCCAGGTTTGGAAGAAGGGCATCGGGGCGTTCCTTTTTTATTATTTCTGTAAGGGCATATTCGTTGAGCGGCTCTATATAGGTTGCATCAGCCATTTCAGGGTCGGTCATTATTGTAGCCGGGTTTGAATTGACCAGAACAATTTTGTAACCTAATGAACGCAAAGCTTTACAGGCCTGTGTCCCTGAATAATCGAATTCGCAGGCTTGTCCGATGATGATCGGCCCCGAGCCGATTATTAATACTTTTTTAATATCTTCCCGGCGTGGCATAATACTTATGGTGATTTATTAATTAATGAGGAATATGTAAATCTGAATAAGACTTACAATATAAAAAATCAATTTGAAAAGTGAAGTATCAGAGATATTAAAACGATCAGAAAGATATAAACCGGAAAATGAAGTTGGTTTTTGGTGTTCGCTCTCACTTTCCTGAAACTGATTTAATAGACCCTTGCAGTACTAATTTATTGCACAGGGAAGAACTTAAATTATTAAGAAATTCAGTTTATCTGGCATAATTATTGCGGAGTCAATAAGTTATAATAAATATTCTGAACCATGGATAAACGCATTTGTAATATGATATTTAGCATTTTATTCCTTACGGGATTACTTTTTATTTCAGCCTGCGACAAACAGATAACTCAGGAAACCGGTTTCCTGGAAGGTAATATTTCCATTGGGCCTATATGTCCTGTTGAGAGGGACCCTCCTGATCCTGGTTGTCTGCCAACTGCTGAGACATATAAAGCTTATCCTGTTAGTGTATGGACATCAAATGGAAGGAGAAAAATTGCACAAATTAATCCGGCATTGGATGGCTCATTCATTACTGAGCTGACTCCGGGGAATTACCTGGTTATCCTTGAAAATGAGCAGAATAAAATTGGGTCCAGCACTCTGCCAGTCGGAATATCGATAATTTCTAAGGAGACAACTTCACTTAATATTAATATTGATACAGGTATACGCTAACGTCAACTATTTGACGTTAATTTCATGTGCTCTGTCAGGAATTCAGATTTACATTTCCTGAATTATATTCATTATCCTGGGCTATTGCAAATTCAAAACTGATGAGAAGAATCAGGCTTAACAGAATAAATAATTATTGCGTTCTCATATTTGTCTCTTTTAAAGTTCCTTAGGTATAAAGATGCTTCTTATAGTAAAATTAAGCTTTCAGGTTAAGATTGGCAATAGTAATCTGTATAGCTGATGCAAATGGGTTCCCCCAAAAGCGGGTTTAAAATCTGGTGGGCACTGATTCCAATTGCCACCTGCAATAACAAAATTTCCATTGTTGTACTCATTCAAAATAAAAACCTTTAGATATTCCATTTGGGCCCTGCGAATATCGCCCTCATCAAAAGCTTCATTATGCGTGTTTATTAATACCAGTTCTTTACCATTTTCGAGTGGATATCTGTTGACAAGAAAGCATCTGTCAAGCCAAAAAAGCTGTGTCGGAAACCCAAAATCACCTGGAAATGTATACCGGATGATGTATACAGGAGTGTATTTACCGATAATTGCTATTCCGAGAGCACTTTTCCCATCGGGTTCAATATTGGTTTAGGAACAAAAAAGACATCATAGTTCTTTGCAAAAAAAGGGAAATGGTCATTCAGTTTGTTTCGTATTGTATCATATTCATTGAGATAATAACTTCTTTTGCTTTTCCTGTCAACTTCCTGCAGAAAAATAAAATCAATGCTGTCATTCCTCTTCAAAAGATTTCCGATCTCGTTAAGATTCTCCAGGCACTTATTTTCAGGTGTAATTACTTTGGTTCCGCCATCTAAGAAAAAATCCATCTCTTTATCCAAACAGGCATACCCTATGTTCCATGTTAACAAGGTAATGCAGAGCGAGTCTTTCAATATGGAAGGTTTTTCTGACAGATAAATTATCTCCTGTTCTTTTGGCTTATAGTCGGTAATAAGTGCATAAACAATCAGACCAATAAAACCGAGAAAAGCAACAATTATCATACTTAATAAAAATCTGAGAATTTTCTTCAGGATTTTCATGGTGTACCAGATTGTTTATGCTACTCCCCATTCTTCGACCACGGGATTTCAAATATAAGTTTTTCTTTCTGATGATTTTTATGTTCTAAATGCTTCTTCAAGCAGGTAATTAGATGTTCGGGTTCTCTCTTTATGTTTCATTGCAGAATACATAGGCTTATGGGGCCGGTTTTGTATAAAAGATAATTAATAAATACATTGTGAAAAAATTATTAATATAATTGTTTCAAATTTTAAATCGCCAAACTTTATGAAAGTTATGAAATCAATCTTTCCAATACTACTTTTATCACTATTATTATGTGCAACATCTGTGACTCATGTTTTCTGCCAGCTTTATGAATGGCGCGGACCCGGTCGCACCGGGATTTATAATGAAACAGGATTGCTGAAAAAGTGGCCGGATGGCGGGCCTGAACTTTTATGGGAAGCTGAAAAAATGGGAGATGGTTATTCTTCAGTAACTGTTACAGATGATGCTGTGTATGTAACAGGAAGAAAAGACAGCTCTGATGTTCTTATTGCTCTTACATTGGATGGGAAAAAGAAATGGGAAACAGTCTATGGCAAAGCCTGGATGGCTAACCATACAGGAACAAGATGTACCCCGACATACTATAACGGAAATTTATTTCTGATAAGCGGAAGTGGCGATATTGTCTGTGTCGGTTCGGATGGGAAAATAAAATGGTCGAAAAATCATTACAGGATATATGAAAGCAAACCTCTTATGTTTGGAATATCCGAATCTCCTCTTGTTGTCGATAATATTGTTATTACATCACCGGGTGGGAAAAAGGCATCGATAGTCGCCTTTAATATCAATGACGGCAAGGTTGTCTGGGAAGCAGAACCTCTTAATGAGGAACCTCAGTATGTAAATCCTAAACTCATTGAATACGATGGGAAAAAGATGATTTTATCCGTAATGGGAGCAGATATATTTGCTGTCAATGCAAAAGATGGTAAAATCATGTGGAAAGTAAATTATTCTTCAATTAATGCAGCGACCGGAAGGGTGATGAAAAATCATGCCATAACTCCTATTTACAAAGATGGATATATTCTTATTGCAAATGGATACAACTGGGTGGCTCTGAAACTTAAGCTTTCAGGAGATGGGAATTCTGCGGAGATAGTTTGGGAGAACAGAAATTTTGATCCGCAGATGGGCGGAGTTGTCCTTCTTGGCAATAATATATATGGAACAAATCATATGTCTAAACCAGTAGATACATGGGTTTGCCTGGACTGGAATACAGGTAAAACCTTGTGGACATCGAAGTGGTTCAGCAAAGGATCCATAATTTCTGCAGATGGAATGATTTACCTGTATGAAGAAAAGTCAGGCCATGTCGCCCTGGTAAGACCTGATTCTTCAAAACTTGACGTCGTAAGTGAATTTCAGATCACAAAGGGAGAGGGTCCCTTCTGGGCTCATCCTGTAATAAGTAAAGGAAGGCTTTATATTAGGCATGGAGATGTACTAATGGTGTACCTGATAAAGTAAATTAATTCACGTGCCTTACTTATTTATCCTGGCTTGAAAAACTGAAACTACTATTCCCCGGAACGATCACAGAGGGAAAAATTTATTGGGAAAAACTTCAGGTAACACTTGTAAAAGGAAGCCTTATTAAGTAATTTGTTATTGACCAGGATACAACAAAGAAGCTTGCCCTGATTGATGTCTCAAAATCTGCTTTATTTTTTCTTTATTAATTTCTGAAATATCCATTATTATGGTTTAATAAATTTTGAAATAAACTTTTCCTCCGAAAACAAAATTGCTGTATTAATTAAAGCTAAGTGTGAATAAGCCTGAGGAAAATTTCCTAAAAGCCTTTTTGTAGAGAAATCAATATCTTCACTAAAAAGGCCTAAATGGTTTCCGCAGGCTAATAGGTTTTCAAAAATAATTTTTGCATCCTCCTTCATACCTATTCTGAACAGAGCCTGAATTAACCAAAAGGTACATATTGTAAACGATGACGCTGGCTTGCCAAAATCATCATGGTTTATATACCGATATACTAACCCGTTATAAAGAAGTGCATTTTTAACAGCCATCACCGTTTTTTGATACTTCAAATCATCGAATGCAATAAAACCATATTCAGCCATGAGCAATAAAGAGGCATCGAGCTCTGAATTACAATAAGTTTGGGTAAATGTTTGTAAACCCTCCTTCCATCCATTCTTTAATACATCTTCTTTAATGTCATTTGCAATACCACTCCATGTTTCAGCATAGTATGTTTTATTAAGGAGACTGGCTATTTTCGTCGCCCTGTCCATAGCAACCCAACTCATTACTTTTGAGAAAACAAAGTGTTTTTCATCATTTCGTATTTCCCAAATACCTTTATCCGGTTTTTCCCAATGAGTAGATATGGTACGGCAAATATTGCGTACAATCTCCCATATATCTTCAATTTCGTCTAATGTACCGGGAAAAAACTTGTAATATTGGTAAATAACATTCAGTAAATAACCAAAAACATCATTTTGTCTTTGGGAAAACGCAGCATTACCAATTCTCACAGGCTTTGAGTTTTCATAACCAGCCAGATGGGGAAGATAGGTTTCAGTAAGCTCCCGTTCACCTCTGATGCCGTACATTATTTGGAATGAATCGTTCTTTGATTTAAGAATTCCCTTTAAATAAACTAAGAAACGTTGAGCGGAATAGTAATGGCCCATTTTAAGTAAAGTATCTATTGACATGGACGCATCACGCAACCAACAAAAACGGTAATCCCAGTTACGTACTTCACCAATAGTTTCGGGGATACTTGTTGTTAGCGCTGCCAATACTGCACCAGTTGATTGGAACGACATTATTTTTAATACTAATAAGCTCCTGATTATTTCTTCGGTATATTTTTCGTATTTTTTAGAACGGTTTGTCCAGTTAAGCCAATATACTTTTGTACGTTGGAATTCGAGGTAAACCCTGTTAATATCAATATCAATCAGCTTTTGGTTGTATGATAGTAAAAGAAACTGGTGTTGTGTTAGCTCAATTTCTTTTGAATCCAAAATATCATTGAAGTTTAAGCTGGTATAGAGATATATACAATCTGTAGGTTTTACCCGCGAATATGTCCTTATATAATTATCCTGTGTTACATGAGAAACCTTATCCCTGGCATAATTAAACACAGGGCAATATTTGACTTTAAAGGTTGGAGTGCCTGAAATAAGCTTGATATAGCGATAAATTTCAGCAGGAGCAAAATAGTCATTGTCAATTAGTTTGTAACGGGGCATAAAGTCAATTACTTCAAAAGTACCCTGAACTGATTTAAATTCTGTACATAAAACATTTGTCCAGTAAATGTACTTTTGGGTTACTCTATATTTATCATCAACAAAAAAACTAAAGAAGCCTCCTTTTTCATTATCAAGAAGTTTGGCGAAAACCGAAGGTGAATCGAAATCGGGGAGGCAACACCAATCTATACTCCCCTTATCTGACACAAGGGCTGCACTCCTGCAATTACCAATTACACCATAATTCAGATTCTTCATATTATAATTTCATTACTGATTGCTAAAATATATTCTTTTTGCCGTGGAGAAAGCATTTTTCCAAAACCCGACACAAAGATAGTAATGAATTTTTTCAAGTAATGAGACCTTCGCTTATAAAAGGCGATTTTAAAAATTTCTTTCCCCGGCAAACATTTGGTAAATTTGCATCTGCTCAATATTATATTTACAATTGGAAAAGCAAATTAGCTAAATTCTTCTAACCCATAATTTTTATGGTCAATTTAATAAAGGTAGAATTGATAGAAAAGTATAGAAACGCAAATAGCAGACTGGTTCTACTTGACTATGACGGAACACTTGTTAACTATACCCCGTTACCAGACACAGCCAGACTGTCTGAACACTTATCTGATATTCTAATAAAACTAGTTGGTACTCCACAAACAGAAGTATTCATCATCACTGGCAGAGGTTATCAGGATATTGATAGAATATTAGATCATTTTCCTATTAATATAATTGCAGAGCATGGAGCAATGATTAGAGAAAGCGGAATATGGAAGAATCAGATAAATGATAACGCCTTTTGGAAAGAAACAATCATTCCCATTTTATATCAGGTTACTTTGGCATGCCCGAACTCATTTGTTGAGGAAAAGTCTTTTTCTTTAACATGGCATTACAGAGATGCTGAATTTCAATCAGGATTTGCTCACTCAAGAGAATTAATCAGTATTTTGGGAAAAATAATTCATTCTTATAATTTAAAAATACTGGATGGCAATAAAGTAGTTGAAGTAATGACTAATGAAGTTGGTAAAGGGAAAGCTGTTAAGAAGCTATTTGAGCAAAACAATTATGATTTTATATTATCAATTGGAGATGATGTAACAGATGAAGATATGTTTGAGTATTTTTTGCAAAATGCCAATGCTGTTACCATTAAAGTTGGAGACGGCAGTACATTTGCAAAATGCAAACTTAATTGTGTCAGTGATGTTGAAATGCTTTTAAAACATTTATCCGAATGAGAATAAACCTCGCACTTATATTTTCAATCCTAATTGCTGTTGGCCTGGTAGCATTTGGCTTTACTTTTTACCAGATTTCAACTGAAAGAACTAAACTGATCAATGAACTTGAAATACGAACAATACAGGTTACAGAAGAAATATTTCAAAACAATACCTTCTCCTTCGATCAAATAAATCAGAAAAATATTGACCATTTTGCAGACAGCATCTTCAATCGGTACAATTTACTGGGCATTGCAATTTATTACAATAATGATAGTATCATAAGTAGCAGCTCCTCTCGTAATTTAATTGTTCATTCACTTGTTTACATTTCCCAATCTATAACTGCAGACACTTCTCTCGGAAATTTCATTACAGTGGCCGGGGAAAACATATATCAATATATCAAGCCTATAAAAAGGGTAGATATATCCAACAATGCTGTTGTTTTTTATACTGATGCCGGATACATTGATAAAGTCATTGACAGTATCTGGTTTCGGAATTTCATAAGATGGTTTATTCAGGCATTTTTAGTATCTCTTGTTACTGTACTGATAATTCGGTGGGGAATTTTCAGACCGATAAATAAAATTGTAGACTGGGCAAAGGCGGTACGCACAGGAAACATAGAACAATTAAAGAAGCAACCACATGTAAAATTCCTTGCCCCGTTACATAAAGAGATTGAGAATATTGCTAAAGCAATGCACGAAGCCAAAGCCACTGCTGAAGAAGAAGCACGACTTAGAACAAGTGCAGAAGCCATTTGGACACCCGAACGGCTTAAAGTGGAAATGGAAAACCTTTTGCAGAAAAAGAAAATGATTGTTGTTTCCAATCGTGAGCCATACGTGCACATTCACGAAGGCAATGAAATTAAGTGTATAGTTCCTGCAAGCGGAATGATTACTGCAATGGAACCTATATTGAAAGCATGCAGCGGACTATGGATTGCATCAGGAACAGGGGACGCGGATAAAGAAACCGTAAACAAAAATGACAAAGTTCAAGTTCCTCCTGAAGAACCAAAATACACATTAAAAAGATTATGGCTTACAAAAGAAGAAGAAGACCATTTTTACTATGGCTTTTCAAATGAAGGACTGTGGCCTCTTTGTCATATTGCACATACACGTCCGACGTTCAGAAATGATGATTGGCATTATTACAAAAAAGTAAATAAAGATTTCGCCAAAGCCGTGCTGGATGAAACAAAAGATGATGAACAACCTTTTATTTTAATTCAGGACTTTCATTTTGCGCTACTACCTGAACTGATAAAAAAAGAAAAGCCCAAAGCTAAAGTTGCCATATTCTGGCATATCCCCTGGCCTAATCCTGAATCATTTGGTATTTGTCCCTGGCAGAGAGAAATACTACAGGGTATGCTTGGTGCAGATTTAATAGGGTTTCATACACAGTATCATTGCAACCATTTTCTTGAAACAGTAAATAATGCACTAGAATCAAGAGTTTTATGGGAGAATTTTTCTGTAAGAATGGGTGGTCAGACAACTTTTGTCAAACCGTTTCCCATAAGCATTGCATTCACATTAAAAGATTACGATAATAATTCGCCAAAAATAAAACCATCCCAAGTGTTAGATGAACATGGTATCTCTTCGCAATTTATGGGCATAGGCGTAGACAGGATTGATTATACAAAAGGCATCATAGAAAAATTTCTTGCTATTGAACGATTCCTGGAAAAGAATCCATCTTATATGGGGAAATTTACTTTTGTTCAAATAGGCGCACCAAGCCGAACACTGCTGAAAAGTTATTCGGACATGGTAAGTGCCGTTGAAAACGAAGCCACCAGAATCAACTTGCGTTTCAAATCAAAAAACTGGAAGGCAATACTCCTATTAAAACGGCATCACAGCCACGAAGAAATAGCTCCCTTTTATTCTTCTGCAGATTTTTGCATGGTAACATCTCTTCATGATGGGATGAACCTTGTCGCAAAAGAATTTGTTGCTTCACGAAATCAAAATGACGGGTCTCTTATCTTAAGTCGTTTCGCAGGAGCATCGCAGGAACTTCAGGGAGCAATCATTGTTAATCCTTATGACATAGAAAAATCGGCAGACGCAATAAAATTAGCTTTGGAAATGACTGAAGAAGAACAAAATCAGCGAATGAAACAAATGCGATTGATAGTTGTCAGAAATAATATTTATTCATGGGCAGCAACCTTATTAAGAACAATGGCAACTATTAATTAATTAATATTGACCTATAGTTTGTCCTTAACTTTTCTATTAACTCTAAGTCTATACCGACAAGACCTTTCCATTTCAGATTTAACAAATCTTATTGAAAAAAATAGCTGCTGAAGTGCTAATAAATTCCTAATAATCAATAGATGGGAGTTTTATGATTCTGAAAGGAGAAGTTCAAAGAAATCTGATATGGTATATATGTTTTGATTATGGCGAGATTGAAGCTTCTCGCAGCCAGCTGCGAGGAACCGGAACGAAGTGTAGCTCAGCGCAGCTAATCTTCGATCCCCAAATAGGAATTTTATTTTTTATGCTCGCTCCGCCTCCATAGTAATTATTACGGCGTAGGCGCTTACCCCGCGACAAGCAGCGGGGTAACGAGCTTGCGAGCTCGCCGACTTCGTGCCGCAAGGCGGGACTATGTCGGCCGAAGTGCGAAGCCAATGCGCTCACGGGGATTCAGTTTTATTTACAGGATTTTTTTACTATTTGCTTTTGTTTGCATAAGTACTGATTGGTTACTTAAAATTTAATTCTATATATTTAAGTCCTGATTAAAGAATACATTGTTATACAAACTTTAATGAGCAAATTAAAAATTATCATATCAGTTTTATTATTTACTGCAATAAGTATATTAGTATTGGTTTTTATTAGAAAAAAAGACTCTGTTACAGGAATATCAATAAGTTATCCGTTCAATAATGCGCTTTTCCCACCCGAATTTCCAGCTCCTGCATTTGAATGGAACAGAGAAATTCAAGATTCCTCATCATGGGAAGTTACTCTGATTACCCGCAATAAAGAATACTTAATAAATGCCACCACGCAACAAACCACATGGACTCCGGGAGAGTCAAAATGGGATAGTATTAAATATCTTTCAAATTTTGATAAAATTTATTTTACGGTTAAAAAATCAGGCAATGATAAGCAATACGAACGAATTTTTTTCAGGATTAGCAGAGATACTGTTGGCGCCCCGATTTTATACCGGCAAATGCCTATCCCATTTCTTGTAGCAGAAAAAAACCTCGATTCGATGAATTTTATGCTGATAAATCTCGGTAGCAAAAACCAGCCTCATATTGCAATGAAAGGGTTTCCTGTTTGTGGTAATTGCCATTCATTTAGTGCTGACGGAAATACAATTGGTTTAGATTTAGACGCAGGGCTAAGAGACAAAGGAGGTTATTTTGTATCACCAATAAAGGATACTATTTTATTTAATCTTGACAATTTTAGATCGTGGTCGAAAATTGAAAAAAGAAGAACTTTTGGTCTATTTTCGAAAATATCTCCCGATAGCCGATATATTGTTACAACTGTAAAAGATCGTGTGGTAATTAAGAATTTTTCTATTCTTCCAGTTGAAAATATTATTTATTCTCAGCTTTTTTTCCCTGTGAATGGCCATTTAGCTGTTTACGACCGACAGTCACACATTTTAAAAGAACTTCCAGGTGCAGACCTTGACGAATATGTGCAAAGCAATGCTGTCTGGACTCCTGACGGGAAAAATATCATTTTTTCAAGAGCTGATGCCATGCCGATGGATAGTGATCTTTATGAAATTAATGTGCAGAATAATCTCCTTGTTGACCAATTTGTTGAAAGAAAGAAGACTCTTAAATTCAATTTGTGCATTATCCCTTTTAACAATGGAAACGGAGGAAGGGCTGAACCAATAAAAGGTGCTTCAAATAATGATAAAAGCAATTACTTTCCGGCAGTATCTCCTGACGGGAAATGGCTGATTTATTGTCAGGCTGAAAATTTTATGCTTTTAATGCCTGATAGTCGTCTTTATATAGTTCCTGTTAAGGGAGGAAAGGCAAGAATGCTTAAAAGCAATTTTAATTCAATGAATTCATGGCATTCCTGGTCGCCCAATAGTAAATGGATAGTCTTTGCATCAAAAAGTCTTAGTCCTTATACCGATATGTTCCTTACACATATCGATGAAAGGGGTAATGCTGCTATTCCGGTTTTGGTTGACAAAGCAAGAGTAAAATATAAAGTAACTAACTATCCGGAATTTGTTAATCGAAGGCCTGAAGACACTTTTGTTATGGAGTATGATTATATTGAATTGGCACACATTAAGAGGGCGCTAAAAACCGGGGACAGGGAAAAAGCAAAAAAACTTTTCTATCAACTTGAAAATCAGCAACCATTTTTTTTCACTGAAGATTGCTTGGAACTGAGCGATATGCTTAATAAAATGGGATTAACTGAAGAAGCAAAGAAATATACAGAACTGGCAAAGCATACAATTAATTCAAAGATATTCAACAAACAATAATGGTTATAATCATAATAAGTCCTGGTATTGTGAGATATTTAGCGCATTTGGAGAAGAAGATGTAACCATTTAATTAATAATTCTCAAACCATGAAGAATATTTATCGTTCTGGGCCATGTATAATAATGTTTTTCGTTATGTGCAATTATGGCTGCCAAAAGGACAAAATTCCTGCTTTAACCACAAATGAAATAACCAGTATCACAGCAACTTCAGCCATTAGTGGAGGAATAATTACTGATGAGGGCTTAGGTGCAATAATTGCCCGGGGTGTTTGCTGGAGTACAAATATTACGCCCACAATAGCAGACAATAAAACTCAAGATGATGTGGGTCCCGGAAGCTTTTCAAGCAACATTACCGGATTAAATGGAGGCATAAAGTACTTTGTGAGAGCATATGCAACGAATAGTGCTGGTACAGGTTATGGTATGGCAATTTCATTTACTACAATTGATCAGGCGAATGAGCAAATAGAAGAAATAAAGATTAATAATTATATTATTAACAATCCAACTATTCCTTTTCAATTAAAGTCCAGTGGGTTATATTATTCTGATCTGATAATTGGCACCGGACCTTCCCTGGTGACTCATGATATTGCTTATGTAAAATATACCGGAAAGTTCCTTGACGGAACGGTTTTTGACACCAATGTCGGGAAAATCGATACACTTATTTTTCCTGTAAATGAAGGATGGGTAATTTCCGGATTTGATGAAGGGATTACCTATATGAAAGAAGGAGGGAAAGCAGTATTCCTTTTACCATCAAAACTTGCATACGGACCAATTGGTTATTATCCTGTTATTCCGGGTTACACTCCAATATTGTTTGATGTTGACCTTGTTAAGGTTATAAACAGATAATTACATGAAGGCAGATAAAATCATTTGATCAGGTAAATAAATAAACAAATGAAGTAATCATTCTTCCGAGAGACAGACTCAGTTCAATTCTCAAGATGTTAAGTGATGAACAGTATTATTAATCTATGAAAGATCCTGATATGCATATTATATAATTGATTAATTTGAGCTAAATTTGATGAAAGGCAGAACATAAAATACCTTATTTAATGACAAGTATCATGAAGAAATTGTATCCCATCCTTGTTGCCATATTGGCATTTTCACTTTCCACTAATGCACAAAAAGAGGGTCTGGTTTCCATTAATAAAAATGATTTGAAAGCTTATATGACTTTCTTTGCTTCTAATGAGATGGAAGGACGTGAGACAGGTACACGTGGGAATGATGCAGCCGCCCTCTACATAAAAACGAATCTGATGAGAATAGGATTGAAACCTGTTCCTAAAACAGGAGATTATTTTCAGATGATACCTCTTGTTTCAAAAGAAATCAATCCCGATGAGACCTTTTTAAAAATCAATGACAATAAAGGAGATGCTATTTACTCTACCGACTCTATTGTCTACTTATCCACACCTTCAATGACAATGGATGTTACAGGAAAGGTAGTATTTGCGGGTTACGGATATGAAGATAAGGAGAAAGGATATAATGATCTTAAGGATGTTGACCTGAAGGATAAAATTGTGCTTATCATGTTAAGAAATCCTCAATTATCAATCCTGGGAGATGGGAATACCATATTTGACATTAATCTTGAACAGTCCAAAATCATTTCGATTTTAAGTAAGGAATCAAAAGCTATTCTGTATGTATACGACCCAAAAAATAAATTTTCGGATGCTTATGTTTCAGGTTTAGCAGAGATGGCACCAGCCAGAGTCGGAATGAAAATGGTTTCAATTAAAGATCAGAAAAATCCTCCTGCAGAGATTCAGATTTTATTTATTACACAACATGCTGCCGATATGCTGCTGAAAACAACAGGCTATAATCTTAAACAGATGGAGGATAAGATTATCGTCGGGGGAAATCCTGTTTCAGTTGAATTACAGGGTATTACAGCATCTATCAAAATCGATATTGGATCAACGGATTTTTTCAGCCCAAATGTGGTTGGAATGATTGAGGGTTCTGATCCTTTTCTGAAAAATGAATGTATTATTTACACTGCTCATTTTGATCATGCTGGAGTTAATGATAGAGGAGAGGTATTTAATGGAGCAGATGATGATGCTTCAGGATCGATGGCATTGCTCGAAATTGCACAGGCATTCATGAACCTTAAGAAAAAACCGTTGCGTACAATAATCTTTGCTTGGGTCAATGGAGAGGAAAAAGGGTTACTTGGCTCACAGTATTATGCAGACAATCCCGTAATCCCGATGGAGAAAACCCTGCTGAATATTAATCTGGATATGATTGGAAGGTCAAAGATGCCATCTGATACAATTAAATTCATGGGATTTGATCTGACAGTCACACAACCCGGTGAGGTATTGGCATATACAGCTCATGAAAGCACAGAACTTCTGAAGATGTTAACAATCTCATCTGAACAAACTGGCCTGAAAGTTATTGACATGGGGAAAGATCTTCAATTCGGAAGCAGCGATCAGGCAAGCTTTATTGCAAAAGCGGTCCCGACATTTCTTTTCATCTCAGGGATCCATTCAGACCTTCACAGTACAAGAGATGATGTTGATAAGATTGACTTTGATAAAATGGAAAAAGTCTCAAAGATGGTTTTCCTTCTAGGCTATAAAGTTGCTAATCAAAGAGAAAGAATTAAAATTGATAATCCAAATTGAATAAATGGACAACCTTAAAATGATTGATAATTTGTAAACGTTAGCGTTCAATGCAAGAAAGAACAAATAAGAAAAAAATGTAAAATAGCGGAATATATTTCAGATTTAAATTATCCCTATTTTAATAATGATTATTTTTACAAGACCAACTATAACAGGGAAATGATCACCTACGGAAAACCCAATTTTAGTCCAGACAACTTTAGTTTGACCGCCGAAGGTGGCAAAAACTTTTTCCGTTACCTAAATAGATTTAATCTGTTTAAGGAAACTGAATTATTAATACTCTCTCCAAATATCCATTTTTATTATGATGAAAATGACTTAAAAACAGTCAAAACATTTATAATTCTTAAAAAACTGAATTTGATAGAAGATCTGGATACATTTTTGCATACTGTCTCTCGTATTTTACCTGCGAATGTCAATTTCATAGGATGCTTTTCTGACAGTAAAACTCTTAATGGGAATGGATTTCTTTCAGGGTTATCAACCAGATTCAATAATTTTCTGGACTCTAGGACAGATCACAATCTGGATAAAAAAGATGTTTCAGAACTTTTGGAAAAGTACGGCTTTAAGGTTGTCGATATGACAGAGATGAACAGATTAACATTTTTTTATTCACAAAATGTCTGTCAACCTATCGAAATTAAAGCCTGACTGGTAATATATGTCTATCCAGTAAAAACTATTATTGTGAGAAAGGAGTAACCTTCTGAGATAATTCTTATGCATGATTAGCTTATTTTCAGAAACAGCGAATAGTTTATGGCCTACCTATTTTTTTTATACTCTTTTTCAGTTTTCTCTGATAATAAGCTGAATAATAGTATGTGTCAACACCCACGAGCTGCGCAAGACTACAAAATGATTCCTTTGTCTTAAAATTGACTTTATTCTTCTTTACTGAAGCACAACAGGTACCAGTAAATAAAACAAAAAAAAATGCAAATGTGTATTTTATTATTCTGATTGCTTTTAACATAATTGTATCAACCTTTAGATTCAAAACCCAATTTACAATATTTTTAGGTATTCAACACAAATCGCAACCTCACATTGATTAGTACGAGCGTGGTGGCGGAGGGGTAGTCGCCCACCCCGCCGGTCATCACGTAGACAGCACGACCCAACGCCTACTTCACCGGACCGCGGGTGATTGCGGTGTGACTTTCCAGCATATCGAACACCTTGGCGTCGATATTGCTGAGGACAGGACTGGCCATCATTGCTGCCACCATAGGGCCAGCCATATACGCCTGCACAGCGGCTTCGCTTTCAAACAGGTAGATACCGCCCGCCGTGTGTTCTGTCTCGTTCATCAACCAGATCTTCCAGCGCAGACCGGGCACGTCGGCAATCGGTTGGGCGGCAGGAAGCCATGCCGCTTCCAGATCGGCTCTTGGAATGCTGAACTTCAGATTGACTTGCAAAATTTTCTGTGACATAATTTTTCTCCTTTCAATGAATTAATTATTAAAAAGTTACAGAATAATTGCTTTGCATAAATACTGCAAAACGCATACTATCTGTACTGACAAAATCATATATCTGTAAATATACATTAATAATTTTTATTTAATTGTACGGTTTATTATATAAAATTCTGAAATTTATACTGTTACATAAAATAACCGTAAAATCATAATAGCAATAAATGTCAGTGATTAAAGGTTTAACAGATTTTCTATAGTGATCTTTAGTTAATTCTAAGGTTTTCCTTTTGTATTTAGCTGATTTACGAACTGAAATAATTGCAACTAAAAGGGCTAATAATGCAACCCAATCAAAATCTAAGTGACAAAACCAGTTAAGAAATATCTTTCTTGATATTGATTAACCTACCTTGGATTTCCGTTTGAATGGATAACAGTTTTGTTTTGTTAGTATCAGAAAGACTCTCTGTAATTTCATCAAAAGTGATTTTTTTGACTTCCCTTCTGACTCTTTTGACAATGTTACCGGTCGTTGCAGGGAATCTTGTCCTTTTTCTTACTATCCTGCTTTCTGTGGTAACTCTTGTTCTTTTTCTCACAATTCGATTTTTTGTTTCCATAATATATCTCCTTTTAAATTGGTTGCGTTGATATAATATACAACAAGACCAAGAAAATTGGAGAAGAAAAATTCAATTATCATTACACAATGATTTTCATGTCGTTAATTGTCAGTTAGTTGTGCATGTAATTTATTACAGAAATTAATTTATAAAATACTATTGATTATATCCAGATAGTCGGTAATCTCTTGGCCAGCATGGTTTTGCCGGCTCCGGGAGGACCAATCATGATCAAGTTATAAGCGATATATATATCTATATATCAATATTGTAAAGATGTTAATATACTTAGAACCTCCTTTATTTCATACCCCCGTTAGGATTGCCGAAATTAGCTGGAGATTAATTAAAAATGGAGGAAACCACCTAAATTCACCCTTTTTCCTTACTTTATTCCTTACCCAGTTTCTGGCTCCCTTTACAGTCTAAAGTTGAAACCGAAGAACTTCCAAACTGGTAGGAATCTGTTAACCAACAGAAAAAAATTAATAGTGCCTGTTTCTATCCGTGAGGTCGGACATTTCGAGCATGGCATCCTCCGCAAAATCCAATCGTGATTCCTTACTCTTCGAGCATCTTCCGTAAAACTTTATAATCGGTTTTTCCGGTTCCCAAAACCGGAATTTCATCCAATTCAATGATGCGTTTTATTCTGGCTATAGGAGCTACTCCATTTTTTAAAAGATAGTTGTTTATTTCATCAAGGTTGATGGGGAGTGTGGTGAACAGCACAATTTGCGCAGGCGTTTTTTTGTCAGACCCTTCCACTGCCAATACTTGTTTCTCCTGATCGCCATATTTTTCCAACAATATTTTTTCAATAAACGGGAGGCTGATCATTTCCCCTGCAATTTTAATAAACCGTTTAAGTCTGCCAGTAATGAACAGGTATCCATCTTCATCCAGATATCCAAGATCTCCGGTTTTATAGTAGGTATTCCCATTGATTTCTTCAAAAGGATTAATTGTTTCTTCACCTAAATAGCCATGAAACACATTTTTCCCCTGCACATAAATCATTCCTGCATGACCTGGCTGTACCTGTTTCCCTGTCCCCAGGTCTATAATCAGGTGTTCTACACCAGGTATAAATTTGCCGACGCTATTCATTTTTTGCTTGTCCACAGGATTGGCGGAAAGTATTGGAGCACATTCAGTAATTCCATAGCCTTCCAGTAGTTTGGCCTCAGTGGTTAGACTGTCAAAAAGTTCCTTTAATACCAGGGGCATAGCTTCAGCTCCGGAAATAACATAGCGAATCGATTTAAAATAATATGCAGATCCGACAGCCATCAACATCTTTAAGAAGCCAGGAGTTCCAACCAGCAGATTTGACCTGGTATGTTTTAAAATTTTCAATACTTCCCTGGCATCGGTTGGGTTAGGAGTATAGGCAACCCTAATCCCTGAAACCAGCGGCAGAGCAGCTAATGCAGTAAATCCAAAACTGTGGAACGGTGGAAGAAATCCAAGAAAGATCGTTTTATTCTCAATCCTGATCAGTTCAAAAGTACCATGCAAATCGCTGGTGATATTCAGATGCGTTAAGGGTACAGCCTTGGGCAAAGCTTCGCTTCCGGATGTAAACAGGATTACAGCTGTGTTATTAATATGCTTGTAATTCAGGAATAGTTTTGGAAATTTGGAAACAATCAATCCTTTTATTTTTGAGGTAATACTGATTTTAGGAATTTCCTTTTCCAACAATAGCAGCTTTGATTTGATACTTTCAGGAAGTTGTTCTTCAATTTTTTTGATAAAGCCGTCGGCTGAAATAATCACTTCGGCGCCTGCAGTTTCCGTACAATGTTCCAGCACCTTTTTCCCTACGGTCCAGTTAAGCATTACCGGAATTTTTCCGGCCATATAAGTCGCAATGATTAGTAAGGTAGTGCTTTGCAATGCTGGCAACATAATTCCAACATGCTGACCTTTCACCTTCTTTTTAATAAGCTCTGAGACAACTGCTGCTTTCAACAGGAATGTTTTTCTGCTGGTTGATCCCACCATAGCATCGTAAACAAAGTACTCCTTTTGATTGGTCGTGAAAGTATCCAGAAATTGCCAGAGAATATTTTTTTCAGGATCAACGTGGATGTAACCCTCCCTGGATAAAGTTGGATCAAGATAGGAGGGTTTTAAATCAGAGCTTGTACTGAATTGACCCAAAACCATCAGGCATAAATCTCCAATAGTCTTTATTTCATTGATTTCAGGAGAAGAAAACCCCTTAAACCGATTCTCAAGTTCGAAAATAATTTCCACAATATTGAGCGAGTCGGCACCCAAATCCGAAACAAGATTTGAATTTAGCGATAATTGATCAGGATCAATGTTTAAAACCGAAGAAACAATACTTTTTACCTTTTCTAATGTGTCTTCAGGAATTGATTCGGCATCAGTCGGTAATGCCAGATCATGGACTTCCTCTGCTGAACCTGAAATCCTTTCAGCTACCTTTCTTTTCGATTGTGGTAAATAGAAAATGTGCTTCAGGAAAAGTACCGATTCCTCCCCATGCAGATTATAAAAATCTTCCAGGAATGAATTGAATGGTTTTTGTCCTAGAATCACCTTTTCTTTAGCGATTGAGGTGAGATCTTCAAATTCTATGCTGACAATACGTTTGGGCAGAAAGAATAGCAGATTTGCCAATACATAAAAAATCCCTTTCAATAATTGGACGAAAAAATTCGGTGATTTTCCAGTCTTTGCTTTCGACCACATGCTTCCCCATAAGCCAGTTATACGTACACCTATAATTTGAACACCTTCAGGGATTGTTCTAACAATATGATATGCTGATTTTTTATTGAAAATTTTCTCATAACCTTGCCCTGCAATCTGTCCGCTGGGGTAGATTACAATATTTTTGTTACGTCGGAACCCTTTAAAAACTGAGCGGGTGATTGATTTTAAAACCTGAGTATCACGGCTACCTGTTTCAAGATCACTGACCCGGACTGCTCCCAGTCGTTTAAAATACCATTTTACTACAGGCATGTTGAAGTATTTCTCTGAAACGACCGGAATCGCGGTTGAGAACCGATAGATATGGCTTAGTAAAATGATCGGATCAATCAATGCCTGATGGTTGGGTAAAAAAAGTACTGGTGAATTGTTTTGTAAAATTTCTGATCCTTTAATCGAAATCTTGTACCGAAAACGAAGCAGCAGCCTGATTTTGAAAGCTAACATCTTCGATAAAAAGAGAAGGAATGAGTTCAAGTTTTTCATAAGAATTTTGCTTGTATCATCCAAATATAGTGAGTTTTAGTTAATTGAATTAGCTTAAAGCATAAAATAAAAATATTAAGGCCAGAATATTCGATGCAGTAGATGAATCTGATTCAAATAAAAATTGTAGTTTTATCTGTACAATAATAAGATTGATATGAAAAGACCGATTTTGCCTGTAAATTCCCCTAAAGTAATCAATGCCTGGTGTTCATACGATATCGCCAATTCCGCATATATTTTAAGTGTGAGTACCGTGTTATACCCTATATTCTATCAGCAGGTAACTCAGAAAGCTTTTGGTTCGGAAATGGTGACGTTCATGGGTTTGAATATTAAGAATACCGTTTTGTATGAATACGCTATTGCACTGGGTTACTTTTTAGTCATACTAATGACTTTATCGTTATCGGGAATTGCCGATCTGGGCGGATATCGTAAGCGTTTCATGCAATCTTTTACAATGCTGGGTTCCTTTGCCTGCATGGGGTTGTTCTTTTTTAAAGGTGAAAACATCGGGTTGGGACTCTTACTTCCGATGCTGGCTGTTCTAGGCTTTGCCGGTTCCCTTGTCTATTATAATTCATTTTTGCCAATTATTGCTACATCCGATAGACACGACCGCATCAGCGCCAAAGGCTTTTCATTTGGATATGCCGGTAGTATGATATTGCTGATCTTTAATATTTTTTCGTTGCAAAAATATCAGTTGTTTGGATTTTCTGACAGTTTGGAAGCCATAAGATTTTCGTTTATTGAGGTGGGAATATGGTGGTTGACCATTTCCCAAATTGCTTTTTACTATTTGCGTGAAGAACGTAAAGTGGTTCATTGGGATGTAACCATTTTTACCAGAGGATTTCATGAGGTTTTTAATGTATTTGGTTACATCAAAAAACATAAGACCATGTACCGGTTTCTTCTTTCCTTCTTCTTTTTCAGCATGGGTGTTCAAACCATCATTATTGTTGCTTCTCTTTTTGGTAAAGCAGAACTGGGAATCACTGATACCAAGCTGATCATGACAATCCTGATAATTCAAGTTGTAGCGATTCTGGGAGCGTTTATATTCGGAAGAGTTTCTAGCCGTTTTGGAAATAGAACCTCACTGCTGTGGATGCTTGCAATTTGGGTATTTGTTTGTTTCTCAGCCTATAATGTGCATAATGAATATCAATTCTATGTTTTGTCAGCACTGGTTGGTCTGGTAATGGGAGGAATCCAGTCTCAGGCACGCTCAACCTGGTCAAAATTAATACCTTCGAATACAACTGATACTGCTTCTTATTTTAGTTTTTACGACAGCACTGAAAAATTGGCCATTGTAATTGGAATGCTCAGTTTTGGCATTATTGAACAAATAACTGGCAGTATGAGGAACAGCACCTTGTTGTTGTCCTTATTCTTTATTGTAAGCTTTCTGATTATTGCATTCACAAAATTGAAGAAAGAGGAATCTTCACTCGCATAAATTCTCCTGAATATTTTGATTTAGAATGGGGAGTAGTTAATGACAAACCTTAATAAACGATGCATAAACTATAATAAAACTTGAATACTCATATATACTTATTGCTAAATATTTATTTCATTTGCTTAACTTCAGTTTTTAATCATGTATTCAAATTTAAATCATGTTAACCAGAATGCCCGGCATTTGAAAAACCAGATTAAAAGGCATGTTCTTCAAAGCAATGATAAGACTGCTATGACGAAGTTGCTAAATTTTCTGGTATTGGTATTTTTCCTCTTAACCCTTTCTTTAAGAATCCATTCCCAACCTAAGGAAGAATTATACAGGTATTTGAGGAATCTGGGAAACGGATCCTATTTGTTCGGGCAAATGGCAACCTGGGTACATAATGAGAATCCGGATATGGATCATTCAAGCAATTGGCTGAGAAAGATATATGATCACACAGGTAAGTTGCCCCGGTACGGATGTATCACCTATGATTTTGATGACAATCCTTATACCGATTCAGAATGGAATGATGGTGTCAAAGAGATGTGGGATAGGGGTATGATCGTTGGAGTTTATAATTTTTTCGCAAATCCATCGGGTGGCTCATGGAAGGATACCGTTGTTATCGATCCAATATTTGCCCCTGATGATAATCCCACCAAAACCAATTTCTATAATCAAATGGACAGGATGGCTCTCAATCTGCAATGGTTGCAGGACCTGGGAATTCCCGTTGTTTATACACCCTTTGTGGAGCTTAATGATGCGAACAAATGGCATGCCAGAGAGGGAAATAAAAATGCTATCAGGCTCTACCGGTTAGTCCACGATTATTTTACTGCCAAAGGCCTGACCGGTATTATTTGGGCTTATCATACTACACAAGGCCATGGAGCCCTTGAAGAATTTTATCCGGGAGATGAATATGTGGATGTACTCGGGAAATCAGCATATGGTGCAGGATTGATTTTCTCAGAGTACAGCTGGGCTGTGGAAAAGAAAAAAAATCACGGTAAAGTTATCTGGTGGGCAGAACTGGGTATTCGCGGGTCTTCTGATCCGCCGCGAGATTGTTTTGATGTACTCGAAAAACTTGAAAATAGTTTCCCCGAACTGGCAGGATTCGTTTTCTGGAGTGATGATAAGTATTATAATGTAATAGGAAACCTTAATGGGCCTGAGTTTATGGCTCATCCAAAGATTATAACACTGGATTAGTTTCCTGATTTTTGCAATTCACTTCCCCAATTCACCAATCAGCACATAATTTTGTATCATACAATATCAATTATATACAGTATAACCACTATCTCTTTAAAGGCCATTTGCAGCCTCTTTAAGACACTTTCTACCCCTCAGTACAAACCATTAACCAATACACAAAGTGTCTTGCTTATAAACAGTGTTTTAGAGCGTATGCTGTAGTTGTACTACATCTTAACATCTTATATATCAGTATATTAATTACGCAACATCAGAGCCTGGGACTTTGGGAAGAGAAAAATAAAATTGTTTTTTATATAACTTAGTTTAATTTTGTTGAACCCGAAAAAGAGCAGCTTTATGTGGGTTGGACCGCGCCTGGCGAATGGACCAAATACACGGTAAGTGTTGCAAAAGCAGGAACTTACAAGCTTGGCATCATGTACACTTCAAATCAAAATGGTAAGATCTCTATTTCGGTTAATGACGAAGACGCAACAGGCCCGATAGTAATACCTACAACCTTTGTTGAAGCAGATACTGTGGCATGGAGGCAGTGGCATCACTGGAATTACATTGATCAGATTGCTCAGCTTGATCTGAAAGAAGGATTACAAACAATCACAATTCATACAGTTGATATAGGTCAGATGAACTATGACTATATCAATTTTAAATGGATAAAATAATTGCATAAAAACATAGACAATGAATCAAGAAGAAAGATTTCAAAAACTCCCAAACTGGATAAAAAGAACCGTGATTTTTTTAAAGAAAATCCGGGTACCGGGGAAAATGGTTTACCTCCTGATATCTATACTTGCAACCATTTGGTTCCTGTTTCGGGTCATTCCGAAACCAGTCAGAGCTACTTACCCCTGCATGCAGGTAGCAGCTCCACTCATGTCAGGTTTTATAATCTGGATAATGGCATTGTTAGGAACTACGCTCGCATTTAGAAAAGCAAAACAAAGATGGATGGAGACCAGGTACATTGCTGCCACTTTGTTTTTAGTGGCAGGTATTGGTGCGGCATTCCTTATGATGCCAAAATCAGCAGCTGAGGCAAAAGCCTATAACAATGAGCTTGAAATATGGTACAAGCCAAATATGCCATTGGGCATAGCACGAGGCATTTTTCCGGGAAGAGTTGCCTGGGGGCATAATCCTCAAATTGCGTCATGGGACGGAAAAACCGGATTCTGGTGGGAAGACCGGTTCAACAACCAGACAGAAACAGACAAGCTTTTTGCGCAAACGCTGTTCAGTTTAACCGACATTAAGAATGAAAAAAAATCATGGGATGCTTTGTTCCGCTTTTTCAACAAAACAAAAAGAAATGCTGATGCCGGATATCAGTCAGGACAAAAGGTGGCCATTAAAGTTAACCTGAACAACACCTATTCACTCGAAAGCAACAATGAGATAAATGCCAATCCGCATTTGATCGTGTCTCTCTTAAAAAGTTTGGTGAATGAAGCCGGAATTCTGCAGGAAAACATTACGGTAACTGACCCCAGCAGGTTTATTACCAATAATGTTTATGAGACATGCCATACTGCTTACCCTAACGTGCACTATGTTGATCATAACGGTGGTGAAGGACGCGAAAAGGCTACTTTTGTTGAAAATGCTATTCCTTATTCTGTAGATAATGGAAAGGTAGCCACAGGATTGGCCGCTTGTATAGTTGAAGCTGACTATATCATTGACATGGCATTAATGAAAGGGCACGTCAGTCAGGGAGTAACTCTTTGTGCGAAGAATTTTTTCGGCTGTACCAGCATCGAAGACGACTGGCACAAGAATGCACATTCCAGCGGGTTTAGCCAAAACAAGGAAGGCTTGCATACTTATTCTGTTTATCCGGATTATATGGGTCATAAAGATCTGGGCGGAAAAACCATACTATTTTTAATCGATGGCATTTACAGCAATAAATTTGTCGATCGGGTACCTGCTTTTAAATGGTCACTGGCTCCTTTCAATAACAATTGGCCAGGCAGCTTATTTGCCTCACAGGATGGCGTTGCTATTGATGCTGTGGTGCTTGACTTTATCCTTACGGAATGGCCCGATGCACCAGACATGATGTACAGCGATTATTCTGTTAATGAAAGTGCTTTGGCAGACAATCCACCTTCAGGAACTGTGTACGATCCGGAACGGGACGGCACCAGACTGACCAGCCTGGGTGTTTCAGAACACTGGAATAACCCAATAGATAAAAAGTATTCGCGAAACTTAAATACCGGAAAAGGGATTGAATTGATTTATAAAAGGATCAATTAATACTGAATTTAAAATTGATAACAGAACGAACCTAATAAAATTAATCCATCATTGAGACATAGACATAATCGGGATCGTCTCTTCGCTGTAAACCTCATCCCGCAAACCACACAAACGAAAGCAAGTATAATTCCATAGTTTGCAGGAAGAGGTTTCCAACCCATCCCTGCCTATACAATGAGATAAACGGCTAAAGACTGTATATTTCAATTGTAAACCTATTTCGTTCGTTTTTGGAACCAGATAATCAGGAATCGAAATAGATTGTAGATTGGGTAAAGAAAAGAATGGTGTTAGCTACCACCGATCTCTGCCTCATTCTTAACCTCAAAAAGGCTGATACAAGCGACTTCGTTTCAGGTGGAGGAGGATATGGGGGGAGTATTAAATTATACAAGATAACCAGCTCACAGAACCTCTCAAGAACAAGACGAGTTCTTTTAGGAGTCCATACAGAAGCGGTAACTTGGTTGAAGAAGTATATAGAAGAGATAAGTGTTTATTTTGACATCAATCCACATGATGGGCTTCTCGAGACTCATGATGTTGATGCGTCCCTGAAAGAGAAATTAAAGTGTCTGATCTTTATACCGATCATCTCACGTACTTATTGTGATCCGAAATCATTTGCATGGGAACATGAGTTTTGTGCCTTCAACAAACTAGCAAAGGAAGAACCGTCTGGAAGAGACATCAAGCTGAGCAATGGGAATGTAGCGAGTAGAATTCTTCCTGTAAAAATTCATGAACTCGATGCTGAAGACAAAGCGCTTCTTGAAAATGAATTGTCTTTCTCTTAGTATAGTTGTATTTTTTTTTGTTTGCAACATGTAGAGATGAACCTCGTCTTTAATTCGCACAAAACCTTTTATATCATGATTAAAACTTCTTTCTTATCGCTGTCCGGAATATCTCGAGACATAAAGGTTTTACTTTTATTAATGTAACAGGACTTGCGGTAGGACTTGCTGCATCACTATTGATCCTCTTATGGGTTCAGGATGAATTAAGTTTTGAAAAATTTAATCTGAATGCTGAAAACATTTACCGGGTCGAAGAAGATCAGTTTTATTCGGGTGAACGATTTCACGTAACAGTCACACCTCATCCAAGTGGACCGGTATGGAAGGAAAAAATCCCTGAAATAAAAGAGCAGACTCGTATTAATCGGTTTCCGCGCATTTTATTCCGGCAGGGAGATAAGGTTTTCTTTGAGTCCTCAATAATCGCAGCCGACTCGGGCTTTCTGAAGATGTTTACATTACCGCTTTTGATGGGAGATCCGGAAACTGCATTAAACGCTCCTCATTCAATTATCCTTACGGAAAAACTGGCATTAAAATATTTTGGTGACGAAAACC
>Ga0315283_10000084_pt1 | contig 53068 bp, 30 predicted proteins | sample YL17G09_0_MG_FD_204541 | JGI IMG/M metagenome (GOLD analysis project Ga0315283, IMG submission 204541) | Sediment microbial communities from Yellowstone Lake, YNP, Wyoming, USA - YL17G09_0 | ecosystem: Environmental > Aquatic > Freshwater > Lake > Sediment | place: USA: Wyoming | collected...
CGTCGTCGTGGTCGTAGGGGTCTTCGCCCGCGCCGTCGGCTTCGCCGACGTCGTCCGGGCCGGCCCGCTGGTCGTGGTCCTCCTCCTCCTCCTCCTCCTCCTCCTCCTCCTCCTCCTCCTCCACCCCCACCTCCTCGCTGCTGTCGTCCTCCTCGAAACCGAGGTGGCCCAGGGCAGAGGCGAGGTCGGTGCCTGGCGCCGCCGCGGCCGCCGCCGCCCCCGCGGCTAAGAGGGCTAGCGACGAACGCATGGGCTCTCTCTCGTCGCCCGACGAGCGGGCCGCCGCGGCGGCGGTCGCGGCGGCCGTTAGGGCCCGCAACGCACCCTCCACGCCATCCATACCGACTCCAACAAGCCCAGCGATGGCATCGGCCACTGACAGGGTGGGCGGGTGGAGGAGGGTGAGGGGCGGTGGAGGCGGGCCCGCCTCGTCGTCAGCCATTTGCCTCGGTGTTTTAGTACGTGAGGGTGAGAGCGACGGCTTGTGCTGTTTTCGCGGGCACGCGCGTGTGTGGGTGAAGTAGGTGGGAAGAGCCGTGCGCGTGGATGCACGCACGGGTGGTCGTAAGCTGGCTCGTGCGAGCGAGCAAGTGCCCTAATGTGACAAAGTTAATTTTCTCTGCCCGACCCGAGGGCCTGCCCCCCCTCACCCATCTTTTTTTTCACCCCTCGATCGCCGCCCACTCCCGCACCCTCCCCAGCTTGGCGCCCCTGGTAAACCGACGGTACGCGGCCAGCGTGCTCGCATCAAAGGCAGGGGCCGCCAAGAAAGAGGAGGAGGCCTCGCTTTCGTCCGTGCCGCCTCTGCCAGGCTGCTCATCGCAACCACCACGCGGCGCAGCCCCACCCTCCAGCGCGCCCGCCACCCGAGTAGCCAGGTCAGGCAGGTCGCTGTCATCCCGCCCATCGACTTGCCCTCTCGCTCTGAGCCGTCTCAGCGCGGCCAGCAACCCCCACCCACAGGCGGCGACCGCGAGCGCGAGGTCGGGTGGGGAGGGCGCCATTAGGCCCAGGGAGGCAAAGGGAGGGGAGGACGACGGCAGGGGGCGGACTTGGGAGTGATGCACCACCAGGGGAGTGGTGGTGGTTGGCCAGGTGGGCAGGATCAGGGGCTTGACCAGGATGGGCGGGGGCGGGGCGAGGAGCGGGCGGCGTGGGAGGGGAGGAGGTGGCGGGCACGACGCCAGCTCCCCAACAGCTAGCGCGAGGGCCGCATTCGGCGGTCCGCCGAGGCCTGCGGCTGGCGGCGGGGCTGCCATCATCGTTCGTGCGGAGCTGACGGTACTAAGTCAGAGGGGTGAGCTTGAGGCTGGGCGTGTCGGGCGGGGCGTCGTCGGGGGGGTGCCGTGGTTGCGAGCGGCACGGACGATGAGAGGTGATGGAAAATGGAGAGGCTGCGTTTTTTATTTTTTTGTCGCCCCCTCACTCTAGCAGTCTCACTTGAGAGCACATTGGCGCGCGCTCCCCCCCAACCACCCCTCACGCCACACCCCGCCCGCCCCTCCCAACCCTCTCTACCCAGCTGAGATCGTCCTTCTCACCCGTCGAGCGCCGCCGTGCAAAAAAAAACACGAGCCCACACACCGCAAAACAGAGGCACTCTTTTTGTTTGGCGTGCCAACTCGCGTCGCGCGCCTTTTTTTTTGCTCGACCCTGACAAAAAAACTCCCCGCCCTTTTCTTTCGTGTGTGCCGCGTCCGCGCACAGGCCACACCACCCCCACACGCGCGCACACGTACCGCCGCCATGGCCCCTTCCACCCCACCCCCAACCACCCTGCCCGGCGGCGCACCCGCCGCCACCACCCGCCGCGGCTGTTGCGGCGGCGGAGGGGCCCCCCGCTGCACCTGGCCCGCCCTCCGCGACGGCACCGCCTTCTGGCTCCTGGGCCTGGCCAACAACTCGGGCTACGTCATCATGCTGGCCTGTGCCAACGAGATCTCCAATGGCGGGGTGGGGACGGTCTACCTGGCGGCGGTCCTGCCCGCCCTGGCGATCAAGCTCACTGCGCCCTACTGGTTTTCGCGCACCCCGTACTCGGCCCGCGCGGCCGCGGTCGCCCTGCTGGCCCTCGCCGCCTTCCTGTGCGTGGGCCTGGGCACGTCCTTCGTGCCCCAGATCCTGGGCGTGTGCCTGGCGTCCCTGCAGTCGGGGCTGGGGGAGGCGTCCACGCTCGCGCTCGCGGGCGCGTACCCCTCCCACCGGTCCCTCCTCACCTGCTGGTCGTCCGGCACCGGCTTTGCGGGGCCCTTTGGGTACGCCTGGGTGGCCGGCCTGCACACCCTGGGCGGCCTGTCCCTGCGGGCGACCGTGCTGGCGGCCAACATCATTCCGGCCGTGTGGGCGGTCGCCCAGTTCGGGATGCTGCGCTCGCCCGCGGCCGCGCACTCGGCGGCCGCGGCCGCGGCGGCGGCGGGCGCGCTGACGACGGCGGACGCTGCAGCCGCCGCGGACGCGGCCATCGCTTCCGAAGCCGACGCCTCGGTCAAGATGGTCACCACGCCGGGCGGCGGCCTCCGCCTGGAGCACGGCACGGGGCGTGGCCAGCGGCAGCCCCCGCGCGCGCGGACCAGGTCGGCCGAGGCGGGCGACGACCCGAGCGCGGTGGCGGGCTTGTTGGGCGGTGGGGCCGCCCCTGCCGTCACCACCGCCTCCCCCCGCCCTCGCCGTCCGGCGTCGGGGCGGCTGGTCGTGCCCGCCTCGTCCGACTCGAACGCGGACGCCGAGAAGGCGTCCGCAGGCGCGGGCGCGGGCGCCGCCCTCGGCCCCCCGCCCCCCGTCGGCTTCATCGCCACCACCCGCCACGTCCTGGGCCTGTGGCGCTACACCATTCCCCTGCTGGTCGTCTACTTCTCCGAGTACGCCGCCCAGAGCGGGGCGTGGGCGGCCATCGGATTCCCCTCTCCCCTGGACAGGGTGGCCCGCGACCGGTTTTACAAGCTCGGGAATTGGATGTACCAGATCGGCGTCTTCATCTCCCGCTCCTCTGGCGCCGTCTACCAGACCTCCTTGGCGGGGCTGTGGGTCATGCCCGCCGCCCAGGCCGGCCTGCTCGCCTTCTTCATCTCCGTCGCCGCGACGCGGTGGTGGTACAACTGGGGCCTGCTCGTCCCCTGCTTCATTTGCGGGCTCCTGGGCGGGGGCGTGTACGTCAACGCTTTCACCCTGCTCGCCCGCCACGAGCCGGCGACGACGCGGGAGCTGTCCCTGGGCGCCGCCTCCGTGGCGGACTCCTTCGGCATCGCTCTGGCCGACATCACGGGCGTCTTCCTCCAGGGCTGCCTGTTCAGGATCAACGGCGTGCCCGGGGCCGTCTTCAAGTGCGGAGCGCCGGCGTCGCTGGCGGCGGGGGGCGCGCCGGCTGGTGGGTGATGCAAGGGAAGCATGTGCGGTTGACAGCTGGTGTGTGTGTGGAGGAGTGTAAATCGGAAAAGGAACACAAAAAAGCGCGCGCGCCCCCGCAACATGTTTCCCTTTCACACACGGCGCAGCGCGCCCCGGCTCACCCGCCGCGCGCCCATGCCCACCATCTCTGCCGACCCGCCCCCACCCCTGTCTACGACGACCGACGTCGGCCCGGTGTCCGCCAGGTCGGCGAATGAGTACGCTGCAGACACCATCGGCCGGCTGGGCACGCGGCCTGGCCCCCCCCGCCGCGCCCGGGCGGGCGCGCCCTCCCCTCCTTCATCCCGTACCCCGCGCCGCCAAAACCGGTAGGCCAGGGCGCAGGCGCCGATGACGTGGGCGATGATGAGCCAGGTGAGCAGGCGCTCAGACCGCTTGTGGCCGGCCAGGGGGGCGTCCAGGGGGTTGTGGAGGTGGTGGTGGTGGTGGGGTGGGAGGAGCGTCGCGGCCGGCTGGGCGTCCGGGGTTGCCGTCGGCCGGGTTGGCCGGGGCATATTTCTTCGGTCAATCCCGCTTCTTGGCCACAGTCTGGCGCGTAAGTGCTAGTAGCCAGTATAGGAGTCCTAGGACGTGCGCGATGACCAGGGCCGCGACGATGCCTTGGGTGGGGGTGAGGCTTTGGGCGGCCATGCGAAGCAAGTTTTGGGCTCAACGCTCCTACCCCCCCCTCATTTTTCTTCCACCTCCGCTCCCCCCGTCCCAAGGGGTCTCTCACACAGGGTCACACACAGACACGCGCACACGCCTAAGCCGGTGCAGCGGCCCCCCCAGTCCTCGTGCTTGTTCCGGCGGCGACTCGTCGGGCGAGGAGCGGGGCGAGGAATGGGGCGCGGGTGACTTTTGGAACAGGGAGAAAAAGCTTTCGTTGTGAGTAGGCGCCGCCGCCCTAAGAAAGTCCTCTTCACAATACACACACCCACACCCACACGCCCCGCCCCTGTCCCTTCCCCATCCTCCTCCCTACAAGTTCTTGGTCGTGCCTGTCGGGTATTTTGTTTTCGGGAGGAGGAAAGGTTTGTCAGAGCCGCTGATTGAGGTAAAACAGCCATCGTCAGGCTCAAGTCCTTTGCCCAGACAGCCTGGAAACTTTGATCTGCGCCAATTGGATTTAGGAAGCCTCGCCGGTCAGTGGGTATCTGCGACCAGCAAGGGGCAAACCGGCGGAAAGGTAGGGAGGGGACGGGAAGGAAAGGGGAAGGAAAACGCGCTCGTATCCTTTCCTTTCCAGGTGCGCGCGCGCAGCCGCACGAGCGCGCCTGGAGGCCAGGCTGCGCCGCTCTCTCTATCTCATGAAACACACGAAATGGCTCCAGTGGCGCCACCGTCGCGCGAGTCACGCGCCGGTGGCTTCAGTGGCGCCCGTCGCACAAAAAGCAAGGTCTCGGCCCCTTAGATACCGCCATCACATTTTGCGCGTCAGATGGATTGGATTGATGTTTGTAAGTGATATCGTTTCTTTCGTCATCGACCAGTTGCGTATTTTCGTCTTTTCGAGGGAAGGAAAGGAGAGGGGCCGGGGCGGGAAGGAAAGGAGGGGAGGAGGAGAGAGGCATGGCGGGATGGAAATGGGGGCAAAGAAAGACCCCCCCTCAAGACCCCCCCCGAGCCCGACCCACCACCACCACTCACCTTTTTTGTTCATTCATTTCAGGTGTCCAGTCCCGCCCCTAAAGCACAGGGCGCACCGTCCCAGCAATGCAAGAGCGCGCCGCCGGCTGGGGTCAGGCCTTCATCACCGCCTCGTCCGTTTCGGCATGCCGCCCGCCACGACCGCCGTCCGCTTGCGCGCCCCATTGCTCAGCGCCGCCGCCTCGCCCGCCGCCCGGGCCGCCGCCGCGCTGAAGCGGGCGGGCTTGATGATGGCCCCGGGCGCCGTGATGAGGGCCGGGCGGACCGCGTCCCGGAAGGAGGCGTCCGTGTTGAAGTCCCGGCCCAGGGGCGCGCGCATGGACGCCTCGTACGCGGCCGCGTCGGGGAATGGGTGGGGCACCGCCGGCGTCGCGTACTTGGCCGCCTTTTTGTCCCACCGCTCCGACAGGATGACGCCGGGCAGGCGGGCGTCCCGGCGCCGGCTGGCGGCGGCGGCCCGGTCGCGCTCGGCCGCGGACCGGACGGCCGCGGCGGCGGCCGCGCGGCGGGGCGCGGACGAGGCCGCCCACGCGCCCCACCCGGGCATGTCCAACCCCGCCGCCGCGACGGCCGCGTCCGGGTCGGGCAGCTCCGCCCCTGCCTCGGCGGCCTTGGCGGCCGCAAAGTCGGCGCCCACGTCATCGCCCGCAAAGGCGGCGGCCACCAGGTCGGCCTGGGTCAGCCCAGCGCGCGCGTCGGGGAGCGGTGTGAGAAGGTCGGCTTCCTCGCCTGCCGCCTCCGCGGCCGCCCGGCGCACGGCCCGGGCGGAGGCGGAGGGCGCGGGAGCAGCTCCCGCCGCCGCGCCAGCGCCTGCCCTGCCCCGCGCGGGCGTAGCGGGCGACGCGGACGCGCCGGCGGCCGGCGGCGTGGTGGCCGTGCCGGGCGCGCCACCTGACTTGTCCGCGTAAAAGCCGAGGCCCTGGGCCCCCTTTTTGAAAGCGTACCCGGGCCGGGCTGCCGTGAAGGCCCTGGCCGGGATGAAGGGGGGCGGCACGGGTGGAGCGCTCGCGCCGGCGGGCGTGGGCGGGGCGGTGCGTCCACGGGCGGCGGGGGCAGTCGGGGTCGGGACGCCGGACCCGGACCCACCACCACCAGGCGCCGGCGGTGCAAACAGGGCCGCCCGCTGGGCCGCCGTCGCGGCGTCGTCCAGGGCGGTGGGGGCGGGGCAGGCGGATTTGGTGGTGGGTGGCAGGCCCGCCGCCGCATCCACGTCCTCGCCAAAGCCGGAGGACCCGAAGGCGGCGGGCGTGCGGGGCGGGGCGGCGGTGGCGGAGGGCGGGCGGGGAGGTAGGGGAGGCGGGGCCCGGCCCCCTCCGTCATCATCATCAGAGGACGAGCCTCCCCCCGCCTGGGTGATGGCAGGGGCGGCGCCGCCACGGGGCGTCGCACCCCCACCCCCACCGATACGCAGGCGGCCGCCCGTCGCACGGGGCGGGCTGGCACCACGGGCATCGCCGCCGCCGCCGTCGCCGCCGCCGCTGCCGTCGCTGGCCGCGGCCTCGCCGTCGAGGTCGGCCAAAGTGGCTTGCGCTTCCTCCGCGGCGGCCGCCGCCCGGCGGGTGGCCGCCCGGCGCATGAACGGAAGGCCCGCCAGGCCCGCGGGCACGGGGGCGTCACCAGCAGCCGCGGCGCCCAGGATGTCCTGGGCGGCAGCTCGCAGGCGGGCGGCGGACCGGGCGGCCGGGTCGGCGTCGGCGTCGGCGTCCGCGCCGGTGTCGTCATCAGACGCATCGGTGCTCTCCCCGCCGCCGCCGTCTGAGCCCCCGCCCCCGCCTCCGCCGCCGCCCACGCGGTCCACCTTGCGCCGCAGCTCCTGGCCCAGGCGCAACTGTTCGGCCAGGGCTTCCCGGGTGCCCTCATCGGCTAGGGCACCCCGCCGCAGCGCGTGGCGGGCCCACTTGCCCGTGTGGCGGTGCTTGAGCGAGACGCGCTCCTCCGCGCGCGCGGCCTCGCGCGCGGCAGCCGCTGCCGCGCGCGCTTCCACGCCGCCATCCTCCTCGTCCAGCCCCAGGAAGCCTTCCCCCCGCGCGGCCGCCGCTCTGGCAGCCCGCGCCAGGCGCCGCCGGTAGTCTTTGGACTTGATCTTCTTCAGGCGTTTCAGCTTGGCCTCCTGCGCAAACAGGAGGGCCCGCATCTTGGCGAGCTCGCCCGTGCGCGCGGCGGCTTCCGCCGGGTCGAGCCTGGCCGCCGCCGCCGCGGCCGCCTCCGCCCCCGCCACCGCCGCCACCGAGTCGGCTTTGGCGGCGGCCAGCAGGGCGGCAACGTCGGACTCCATGGTGGCCGTCCCAGCACCCGCCGCGCCCCCGGCGCCCGGCTTGAACGCGGCGGCCAGGGCGGCAGTGGTGCCGTGTGCCCGCCCCAGCTCACGCCCGGTCGACAAAATGAGCGTGGGCGCCTCCCGGTGCGCCTTGATGATGGGCGTCCACTTGGACACATCCCTGGCTGCCGCTGCGTACCCGGCCTTGCGGTCGGCCCGCTCCCGGAGCGCGCGCGGGGCGGGGGCGGAGGCGGGGGCGGCCGCGCCGGTGCCCAGCCGGGTGAGCGCGCGGCGGGCGGGGCCCAACTTCGAGCGGGCGTCGCCCAGGCCGGCGATCAGGTCGGCCGTGGACAGGCCCGTACCCGGGACGGTCAGGCTGCCTTCCGGGGCGGCCAGGGTGCCGACGGCACGGCGCGGGCGGCGGCCCAGGGCGGCATCGAGCATGCTGGCAGCGGCTTCAGGGTCGAGGCCAGTTTGGCCACCCCCATCCTCCTGATCCGATTCCGGCGGCGCCGCCAGGTCGGCGTCCTCGTCGGAGTCGCCCAGCAGGTCCCGGTCCGCGGCATCCTGAGAGTCTTCGGACGCGTCATCGCTGTCGCCGTCATCGTCGTCGCCGTCAGAGGCGGAGGGCGAGGCAGCGCCGCCGGCAGTGCGCCCGCGGGCCGACCGGCTCGGCCGCTCCTCCTCCTCGCTGTCCATCAGGGCGTCGGCGCCGCCATCAGACGCACCCTCCTCGTCGTCCTCGTCATCCCAGTCGACCTCCCCGCCGGCATCCCCCTTTCTATCCCGCCCGGCAAACCAGTCGCCGTACAGGGCTTCGTCCTCCGAGTTGAACGCCTCCTCCTCCTCGATTTCCTCGTCCTCGAAGTTGGCGGGCATACGGTAGCCAAAGTCTTCCGTCTCCTGTGAGGGTGAGAAGGAGGGGATATGCGTGTGTGTGGGATGGGGTAGGAAAGGTGAGTGGATGGGCGTGCACCGGATTCGCGCTCCTCATGCGTTGGCTAGCGCGAGCCGCCGTTTTTTTTTTGTCCATCGGCTCTCCCCGAGGAGACTCACATCAAATCGGCGGGACGCGCCCGGCTTGTCCTCCGGCGCGTCTTCGCCCGACTCGTCGGAGTAAACGTTCGCCGCGGCTCGCCGCGAGGGCTGGGCCGGGGTGGTGACCCGGTCGGTCGGCGGGCGGCGGGCGCCAGCGCCGCGGGGTCGGCCGCCGGCGCGGCTAGGCCGGCGCTCCGTCGGCTTCATTTTTTGTTGTGTTGCTCTCTCTCCTCGTTTCACACAACCGCGTTTTGGTTTCATAGGGGATCGTCAACCAGGAAATAGTGCACGTCACACAACATGCTGTCCCTCCGCACCACCAAACCCTGCGCGTCGCCCGTGCCCCGCGCTCGGGCTGCCGCTGGAAAAAAGATGAGCACAACTGCCGGGCCGGCCGCGTCCATATTGCATCGCTCCCCCACGCCCTCTCGCCGGCGGTTCACGGCACCTGCCGCGTCCCGCCGGGCCTTGCCCGTGCGCGCGTCCATGCCCGGCATGACTGTCAAGGAAGCGGTGAGTTTGGAGAGGAAATGATGAGAGAATCGGACACCTCCTCTTCCGCTCCCGGCATCGACCCTCCACTCGCTCCATCTCATCCTCTTCATCTCCCGTTCTCAGTCCACGGGGGTCGAGTTCCCGGAGGTCGCCACCCTGTGGGCCGGCGCTCCGGCCCGCTGCTTAGGCGCGACCGTGCGGTCCAAGAAGGTCGCGATCCTGAACGTCAAAGTCTACGCGGTCGCGCTATATGTGGAAGCTGAGAAGGCCGCCCGCGAGCTCGGGGTCCGGTCCCGGGGCGGCTTCTTCGAGGGCGACGCCGACGGCGATTACTGTGCGGCCTTGGCGGACGGCGCGTTTGCTAAAGCCCTCCGCATCGACCTGGTGCGGGACGTGGAGGGAGCGACGTTTTACGACGCGCTGGAGGCGGCCATGGGAGCGCGCGTGCGCCTAGTGGGAGAGGGCGCGTCCCTGGCCGCCTTCTCCGATTTCTTCGGCGGCCGCAAGCTGACCAAGGGGACGGCCATCATGATGCTGTGGCGCCCCGACGGACGTGTCGAGGTAGCGACGTGCGCCGACGGCGCGGGCCGCGGTGTCGCCGCCTTCGCCGCGCCCGACGCGCCGGAGCTGGCCGTCAACGCCCCCGGGCTAGGGCGGGCTCTGTTTGAGACGTACCTGGGCGAGGCCAGCGTGGTGCCGGCTGGGCGGGCGGCGTGGGCACAGGGCGCGCGGGCGTTGCTGGCGACGGAGGAGGTGAAGCGTGACACGCGGAAGGGTGGGGGTTAGAGGATGGGAGGTGGAACACATGAGCCGGGCGTTCGTTTGAAGGGTGTGTAGAGTGAGTGTTGCACGGTGTGGGATAAGACGAGGTCGGGGTGGGGCCGACGACGAGAGCATAACTTCTTTCGCTGCGCCTCTCCGCCGCCGCCGCCCTTCTTGCGATGCGGCGACCCTCGCTGCCGACCGCCTGGTGGATGGGCAGCCTACTGATATGTCTATTAGTGGTGGCCGTGGGAGGTGAGTGGAGCGCCCCTCTTTGCATTGTGCAGCCGACAGTGCCAGGACAAAATTTCTGGCGCAATTTCCTAGTCGTCGCCCTGTTTTTGATGCACGAGCCCGCCCGCGCCCCATCCACCCCCAAACCCGGCACGTTGAGCACTCAGTTGCTAGACAGGCACTCCCAAAATACACGCACATGCGTCTAATCTCTCAACCGCCTCTCCCCAAAACCGTTTTAGCCTCTCCGGACGCTGAACCCACCGTCACGACCTCCTCCGCCCGCCCCTCCACCTCGCCTCCCCCCCACGACACGCCGCCCGCCCAGGCCGCGAACCTGCTCTTCACCCTCCTCGCACGCGCCGCGGTATTTGACCGGGCGGCCGGTGTGCTGACGCTGGAGGGCACTCACCCCGTCGCGACCGTCCTCTCCCAGGCGCCCGTCCCTCATGCCGCCCGCCTGCCGGCGGCCCGCCTGGCCAACGCGTCCGCGTGGACCAGCGCTGGGGCCTGGCTGGCCGGCCCGCACGCCGTCCTGGAGGGAACGCCCGTCGGCGGTGGGCGCAGCGTGTCGGTCGTGGTGCGGCTGGCCAGCCCGGCCGTGGCGTCGACGTCACCGCTCACCCTACGTTTCGCGGCGCGCCTGGCCTCGCCCGACGGGGCGGGCGCCCTGCCGGGCGGCGTCGTCGCGTACGCCCTGGCGGGCGCGGCGGCCGAGGCGGCGGGTGCCGACGGCGGCTCCGCACGACCCCCACCCCCCGCCTCCTTGCCAGGCCCGCCCCCGCCTGGGACCGCCCCCCCGCTGCGCCTCTCTGACGCGGCCCTCTTCATCGATGCCTTCGTGGCGGGCGTGGAGGGGAGCGGGCAGGGCGGGGCCAAACAGGTGTCACCGTACTATGGGTGAGTTAGGGTTGTTTGTGTGCGTGTGTGTGTGTGTGTTTGTGTGTGAGAGAGAGAGAGAGAGAGAGAGAGAGAGAGAGAGAGAGAGAGAGAGAGAGAGAGAGAGAGAGAGAGAGAGAGAGAGAGTAGAGCGCACGGCAGGGCGCGGAGGGAGGAGAGAGGGGGCGGATGGGCGCGAGGCGCTTTCGCAACCTCTCTCACCATCATCAATCCTCTCCGGGCCCCATCTACAGCTGTTACTCCTCCTCCCTCGGCTCCCTGGCCGTCTTCGGCTCCAATTGTGGCGGGTCGGAGGATTGGCAATACGACCCCTTCACCGCGGGCGGGAGCCAGTACGTGGGGCGGCGGTGAATGACGGTGAGCGAGCGGGCGGGCGTGTGTGTTAGAAAGGCCGAGAGAGAGATTTTCTTTTCGCGGACAGCACCCCACTACTTAAAAATCCCGACAGCCCTCTCGTTTGCCGAGACCCAAGCTCGCCCCCCCCCTCCGTCGCCTTGCCCCAGCCCGGTGACAGCAAGCACACGCTCCATCTCTTTGACACATCAAAACACACAAAAAACATGGCCTGGCGCCGCCGCCTGGTGGCCGCGACTGCAGCCGCGGCGGGTCTCTCGTCGTCGTCGGGACGGGTTGGAGCACGCATCGCCCCTCTTCAGCCCTTCCGGGCCGCCTCTTCCGCCACGTCCCGCTCCTCCCGCCTCGCAGGCGCGTTGCTGGGAGGTCGGTTCCAGGCCTTGCGTGACGCTCCAATCGCGAGAGCCTCCTCGGCGCGCAACCATGCGAGCAAACCAGACACACCACCACCCGCCCCACCAGTCCTCACATCCCGCCCCTCGCCCTCCACCATCCTCCTCACGCTGAACCGCCCCGCCGCCCTGAACGCCCTGAACGAGGCCACCATGCACGCCCTAATCTCCGCCGCCGTCGCCGCAGATGCCGACCCCAGCGTGCGGGCGATCATCATCGCGGGGTCCGGCCACATAGCCTTTGCAGCGGGGGCGGACGTGAAGGAACTGGCTGGCCACACCTACCAGTCCGCGGTCTCCACCCGCCTGCTCGACGCCTGGCGGTCCCTGAAGCACGTCCGCACGCCCATAATCGCCGCCGTCGAGGGGTTCGCCTTGGGCGGTGGTTGCGAGCTGGTGGCGGCGTGCGACGTGGCCGTGGCGGGCGAGGGCGCGACCTTTGGGCAGCCGGAGGTCGGGCTGGGTGTCGTGCCCGGCATGGGCGGCACGCAGCGCCTGCCCCGGGCGGTGGGCAAGGCCATGGCCATGGACCTCCTCCTCACGGGGCGTCGCCTGAGCGCGGCCGAAGCCCTCGCCTCGGGCCTGGTCTCCCGCGTCGTCCCCGCCGGCGGGGCGTTGGAGGAAGCGCATGCGGTCGCGGCCGCCATCGCGCGGTCCCCGCGGGCAGCCGTGTCCAAAGCCAAGGAACTGGCGCAGGCGGCCTTCGAGATGCCGCTGTCGGCTGGCCTTGAGACGGAGCTGCGCGAGTTCTGGGCGTGCTTCGGCTCGGACGAACAGATCGGGGGCATGGGCGCATTTCTGGAGAAGAGGGCCAAGGTTGGTTGAGAGAATGGTCTGTTGTATTACACCATCCTCCTTTCCACCCAGAACGCCCACCCGCACTCATGGCAGGGCAGGCGCAGGGTGCCGGGGCTGCGCGGGCAGGGGATGGGCCGGCGGTCCGGGTTGCGGACGGGGTCGGTGACAGCGACGGCCGCGCCCGCAAGGGCTGCCCGCGCTATGCCCACCGCCCCGACCGCGGCGGGCAGGGAGAGGTCGGTCAAGAGGATTGGAATTCCTCCTGCCAGCGCCTGGAGAGTGGGGGCCCAGCTGCCTGGCTCCGCGGCCAAGCCCGCGTCCAGGGCCGCGGCAGCGTCGGGGCGGGGCAGGGCGTGCGAAACCTCGTGCCAGAGGCCTCGAGAAAAGGAGATGCGGGTGGTGGCCGCCACTCCCCCCGCCGGCCCCTCAAACACGGCCGAGGCGCCGTCCAGCCGCGCGGGCACGTCCGGCCCGACGCACGCAATGTGGAGTTCCTCAAAAGTGCGCCCGCTCCCTCCCCTCAACAGGCACGGCATGTAGAGCAGGGCCGGCCAGGCGTCAATCTCTACGCGCGTGCCAAGCACAGCAAGCGTAATTTTGGTTTGGCTATCACCGACCCCTCCCTCTTGTTCCAGCGCCCGCGCCAGCGCGCGCACCGCCGTGGCCGGGCGGTGGAGGAGTAGAGCCAGGGCGGGGTGGAGGGGTGGGTCACCTGCCTGTGTCAGTCTGTTGAGGGCTGGCACGCCGCGGGATGACGGGCAGAGGCGAAAGACCGCTCGCAGGTCGGGCAGCGGCGCGGGCCGAGACGAGGCCGGCGGCAGGGGCGGGGCGTAGACGCCCCAGGCGCCGCCACCGCCGTGCCTGCACACTCGCCTCCACACTCCGCAGTCATGCACGCCCGCGTCCTCAAGGATGGTGCATGTGGTGGTGGTGGTGGTGCCTGAGGCCGGCGGCGGGTCGGTGGCCATCCAAGCGGCAAAGAGCGCGCAGTCGTGGGAGCAGGCAGGGCAGGTGGCGAGCGCGGCGCATCGCTTGCACAGCGCGGCGTCAGGCCGCCCGCACAGGGCGCATGCCTCGTCCCATGCTTCGCCGGCGCCAGGGCAGGGGTCCGTCATGGCGTGCCTTTAATTTGAAATCGGGGTTCCTACATAGCGCCCCGTGTAGGGGGGGGGCAATAAAAAACATCTCACAACTCGCTGCCCCGCGGCGTCCCGCCCTCACTCCCGCTCCCACCGACACCAGCACCACCATCCTTCTTCTTCAGCGCCCGAGCCCTCAACTCCCCCGCACGGTCCTTCAGCTCGGACCGCAGCTCGCCGGCCCGCTCAGACAGCTTGGCCTTGGCGACCGCGGCCTGAGCCTTGGCTTTCGCCTCAGCCGCGGACGCCGCCGCCTTGGCGCGGGCCAACAGGGCCGCCGCTTTGGACTGGTGCGGGTGTGACGAGGTATGGGCGTCGGCTGGGGGAGGAGGAATAGGAGCGGCAGCAGCTTCCGGCTCCTCAGGCGGCCGCACTCCCAGCGCGACCGCGGCCGCCACTCCACGGCCCTCCTCATCCGAGCATGGGGCCCCACCGCCCTCCTCGGACGCCCCACGCGCGGTCTGCAACAGGCTGGCCAGGGAGAGGCCACCAACACCCACCGGGACAGGGGCCGCAGGCGTGGCGGCAGCAGCCCCCCCCCTCGCGCCGGTCCCCATGGGCGACCAGACCGCCTCACCCGAGGCGGCGCTCGGGGCGGCTGGCGTGGTGGTGGTGGCCGCGGGCCAGACCGGTCGCGCCGCGGCCCCCGCCCCCGCCCGGGGTGAGGATGCCGGCGAGGACAGGCGAGCCGTCGAAAAGGGCGAGTAGACGGCCGCGTCGTCCGCGGCGGCGGCGCTGGGCGGGGGCACGACGATCGCGAGGGGAGGCGGCGGTGGCGGCCGGGCGGGTGGTGGGGCCGGCGGTGGGGCGACCACCACCAACGGCACCGCCTCTTCCTCCACGCTGGATGCGCCAAAGGAAGGGGGCAGGGCGACTGCCGGAGCAACAGCAGGTGGCGGTGGCGACGGGGACTGCTCCACCGCGGGCGCCGGCGGCGGCAGGGCGGCTTCAGCGGTGGCCGCCGCCGCCGCTCTCCCGGCCCCGACCGCGGCCGCACCCAGCAGCAAGCGGCGCTTGGCGTCGTCCTCCCTGACCGCGGCCGCCGCGGCGGCGGCCGCCTCGTCGCCCGAGCCGGAGCCGCCTTCCGCTTCCTCCGACGCCGGGTCGGCCCGGTCGGCCCGCTTCACGAGGGCGGCCAACCAGCCACGTACGCCGCCCCCGTTCCCACCCCCTCGCTCACTCCGCGTGTCGTCATCCGAGTCGCCGCCGCCCGCGGCCGCCTCCGCCGCCGCCTCCGCCGCCAGCAGTTCCTTGAACTTGCGGCCCTGCAAGCCCGCCACACTTTTCAGCACGCTCTTCACGGTGTCCCACTTGAGGCGAGACGCCAGGTCCCGCCACGACCCGTCGACGCACTCGTAGGTCCGCCCATCCAACAGGAGTTTGAGGTCGGAAAAGGACAGCGGGTACCCGGCGTACGAGACCCGGCAGTGCACCCGGTTGAGGCGGACGTGCTCAAACAGGATGCGGTGGGCGGGTGGGCGGCCTGGAGGGGGCAGGGGTGCGGCGGGGGTGGGCGTGGTGGTGGGCGGCTGGACAGCCGCCGCCGCAGCGGTCGCGCCCGACCGGCGCACACCCGCCCACCCCGCTGCCAGGGCGGACCGGCCACCCGTGGGCGGCGCGGGCGTCACAGCAACTTCGCCGTCATCATCAGAGAGGGCGGTCGGCGGGGAGGCCACCCCATCACTGGCCGGGCCGCTGCCGCCGCGCCGGCCACCGCCGCGCGACCCCAGCAGCAGGGCGGCCGCGGCCGCCCTCTCCTTGTCCTTCTCGCCGCCACCCCGTGCCTTGGCCAGGAATCGCTCCTGCCGCTTGGTCGGCCCGTCGTCGGGCCCCGGCGGGAAGAAGTAGTCCCACAGGCCGCCCGCGACGGAGTCGGACAGGTGGACGCCCAGCGGGTGGAGCGTGGCCTCAATGTGTTCGTAGACCGCTGAGAACCCAGGCGCGGCCGGCGCCCGCCGGGCCAGGACCCGCAGCGCGGGCTCCGCCTCCCAGGACGCGTCCGGGTTCCAGGGGACGAGCACGCCGCCCGGCTCCCGCACCCCGGGCGCGGGCGGCAGGCGGGGGTGGGCCGGGTCCTCCCGGACCTCGAGGCCCCGGATGACGAGCTTGGACCCGCCAGAGTGGTCGGGGTTGGCCTCGGCCGCCAGGGTCACGTCCGCCAGGGCGGCTTCGAGGAAATGGGCGCCATCTGCTTCCAGCAGGGACCAGGCAACCCGCACCAGGGTGAGGCGGGTGTGGCGGGCGTGGCGGGTCGGGGCTGCCGCCCGGGCCCGGGCTCGGGCGGATGCCAGGTCGGCGCGGGCGCCCGACACGGCCGCCCGGCGCGCGCGCCCAGCCGCGACCGCCCACTGATGCAGGGCGGGCGGGAGGAGGTGCGCCGCGGCGGCGGCAGTGGCAGACGCAGGCAGGGAGGTGGCCAGCAGGGCCGCGCCTGCGCCCAGGGGTGCGGCCGCCTCTGTCTCAGCGACGACGACTGCGGCCGCAAGGTGGTCTCGCAGGGCGGCCACCGCATCGGCGGCCGCCGAGTCGGGCGGCGCCCAGGCGGCAGTGCCCGCCACCGCCTCGCCGCCCCCGCCCGCCCCCGCCCGCCCCCGCCCGGGCAAGGCCAGCATGCTCTCCGCCCGCCCGACCGCCGCGGTGGCCGCCGCCACGTCCCCCCGCAAGGCCGTCGCGGCCTGCAGGGCGCTCCACAGAGCGGCCCGGGCCGCCCCGACTGCTGGGTCGGCCGCCTCTGGCGTGGCCGCCAGGGCCGCGTCATCCGCGCCCACCCCGCCCGCGACCGCGGTCCCCCACTCCCCGCCCCCACTCCCCGCCGCGACGTCGACGGCCACGCTGAAAGCCGTGGCATCGGACCGGACGGTGATGGGCGGCAGGTCCAAGGCAAGCTGGTCGGCCGCACCGTTTGCTGTGGAGGGCACAGGGTCGGCCGGGTCTGGGTCGACCGCCCCCGCCTTGCGGACGGCCAGGGTGAAGGGGTCGACAATGCGGACGGGAGCGGCGCCGGCGGTGATGGTGGTGGACGCCGCGGCCGCGGTCGCGGCACGGAGCAGGGCGGCCGGGTCGAGAGCGGGCGGAAGGGTGGCTGCAGTGGGTGGTGGTGGTGGTAGGGCTGCTGCTCCTTTTCCATCGCCGCCGTCATCATCCAGCCACGCGGGCGGGCCCTGCGGGTCCGTGTCTGTCAGGCACACGTACGCGGACACGCCGCCCGCGTCAAAGGCCAGGGCCGACCGGCGGGGCGCCCCCGGCGGGGCCCCGCCCGCCAGGCGGGCGGAGGTCGCGACCAGCAGCACCCGCCCGGGCGCGGACTCGGCGCACAGGCAGGCCTGGAGGCCGTCAAAGCAGACGGTGTAGCGCAGGGTCGCCGGGTCGGGGGGCGGCAGGGAGGTGGTGGGCGGGGCGCCCACGCCGCTGCCAGCGACGCTGCTGCCTCTGGCGGGCGAGGCAGCGGCGGCCGGGCTGCCGGCGCGCCCTCCGCTCACGGGAGGGGCGGGCGAGCGCGGCCCCGCCCCCGCCCGCGGCCGCCCGCTGCCCCCCCCCCCATCACCGACCTCCACCTCGCCCGCCGCGGCCGCCCGTTCCTGGAGGAGCTGGCGGAGGAGGGCGCCCCCGTCCGGAATGGAGGCTGCAGACGCTGTTTGCAGAGGGGACAGGGCGGCGGTCGCGGCCGCGCCGGGGAGGAGGGCGGGGCGGGACGCCCAGCCGGCCACGGTCGCGGCCGCAGAGGGCGGGCGCACCCCGGGCGGCGGGGCGGGCGGCGGGGCCGGGGTGCGCGGCCACGCCGGCGCCCGGAAGGACGCGACCACGTCGCCCGCCATGGCGATGATGGCCGCCCGTTCGGGGGCGCCCCCACAGACACGGGCCCGGGCCAGGCCCACCGCGAGCGGGGCGCGCGGGAGGGCGGGCAAGGGCGAGGCGGTCGAGGCGGCCGCCTTTTTTCCATCCTCACCAGGGGCGGAAGAGGAAGGGTCCGGCCGGGTCTGAATGACCGTCATCACCGGCACCGCCACGACGGGCTCGCCCAAGGGCGGCCCACCAGCCCCTCTGGCCCCCAGCGACGCGGCTCCCACGGCCGCGCCCGCGTGCAGTTGGACGTCGGTCGCGACCAGGTCGGTCACGAGGGTGACAGTCTCCGTGCGGGCGGCCTCCTTTTTGACCGCCAGGGCCGACGCCCCGGGCGCCAGCTCCCGCCCGGCGGGCAGGTTGAGGCGGAAGGAGCCCCGGTACCGCGCGGTGGACGCCAGCAGGTAGACTCCCGGGACGGGAGCGGCCGCGGGTGGGAGGTGGGGGTGGAGCGCGGGCGGCGGTGGCGGAGGCTGGGGTGCCACGACGGGCGCGCTGAGGCCGCCCGCGACCCTCACTTCGCCCCAGCTCGCGCCCGGCCGCATCCCGCCGCCGCCCTCCCCCGGCGCGGCCGGCGGCGGCTCGTGCGCGATGACCAGCCCTTCCGGGCTGGCCACCTCGATCTCCATGCGGCGCAGGAGCTTGGGCAGGGACACGCCGGGCGGGCGGAGGGGGTCCAAGCGAGCGAAAAAGGTCCCGCGCTTGGCGACCAGGCGCAGCCAGGGCGGCGCCGCTTTGAGCGTGTCGAACAAGCCCTTCAGAAAGACGACCTGCGCCCCGCCAAGGGTCAGGGTCGGGAGGAGAGGGGCCGGGTCGCCGCCAGTACCACCCCCTGGCCCTGGCCGGAGGTCAAAGGACAGGCTCGTGTCCAGGGTGGACGCGGCGCACATGGCCCCCAAGTCGACGGGCGCCTGGAGAGATCGTGATGCCGCTGCCCCCATGCCGCCGTCTTTCGGAAAGGGGTACGGGTCGCCCGGGTCCCGCCCGCCCGGCAAGACCCACCCAAAGCCAACGGTCATGACGCACCGGGGAAAGGAGGCGATGTGGTGGGACCCCAGGGCGCCCGGCGGCGCGCCCGACGCGGCCGCCGGTCCTGCAGCGGGGAGGGCGCCCAGGCCGACCGCGCGCAGGTGGGCAAAGTCGAGCACCATTCCCGGGCCTGGGCCCGTCGTTAGCGTCAGGGTGTGCGCGGTATAGCGCAAGCGCTCCGCGCCCCCACAAATGGCGGGGTGGGAGTCCCGGGCCAAGTCGAAGACGAGGCCCGAGGGAGGGTGGGAGGGAGCGGAGGAGGAGGGCGCGCCCGCACCCGCTGCTCCCTCCCCTCCTCCACTTCCGACCGCCAGCCGCACCCGGCCCCGCACGTTCAGGCGGAGCATGTCCCACCACGGCAGGTTGGTCGGCTTGGGCAGGGCCTTGTCCGGGTCGGAGGGGGACAAGCGCTTGCCCGCCTGGGCGACGAGGACGATGGTCGGGTCGAGGCCCGGCCCGAAGAGCGCGGACAGTCCGTCAGGGCACGTGATCACGACCTCCTCCGCGAAGGCCTTGGGCACGGCCCGCGTGCCCTTGAGCCCGGCCGCCCCCAGCGTCACCCGCCGCCACGGGCCCAGGGGAATGGAGCGCGGGCGCGTCACGGGCGGCGCCGTCGCCTGGCGGGCGATGACGAGGGGGCCGGCGATGCCTAGGGCGGGCGCGTGCGCGAGCGGGGCAGGGCACCCGCAGAAGAAGGCTTGGACGCCGACCAGGGCGGCGTGGACGGCGAGGGCCGACAGGCCGACCTGGGGGACGCCACCCGAGTAGGCCGGGTCGGCCACCACGATGAAAGCCAGCGCCCGGGCGAGGGGTGGGGTGGACGGACACGCCAGGGCGGCGGTGGCGGCGCCTGCACCAGCCGGCCCGGCCGCGGGCGGCGTCGCCGAGGCCGCGTGCCCGCCCACCCGCACCAGCACGCTGCCCGCCTCCACCTCCACCCGCATCGCCGCCCGAGACCGGGCGGCGGCGACCGTGTCCGTCGCCGCGCCCCGGCAGGCCGCAATGTGGGCGGAGGCCAGGGAGGATGCCAGGGCGGCTCGTTCGGCAGCTCCGCCCGTCGCGGCCGCGCCCAGCGGGCCAGCGGTGGTCAAAGACGAAGGCGAGGGAGCACAACCACTCCCCTCCGACGCGTCCACCGCCCGGGCCCACAGCGCCCGCGCGGCCGCGGCTGCGGCGCCGGCGGGCAGGGCCGTCGCCAAGGCGGCTTCCAGCGGGGCGTGCTCAAACTCCAAGACCGCGTCGGCCAGGGCGAGGCGGATTTCAATGAGTTTGGACCAGGCAGGCGCGGCCGACGGGTCAGGTTTTTGTTTTTGTGATGCCGCCCTGCCCTTGCCCAGCGCCGCTCGCACCACGCCCACCGCCTCCTTGATCGCCGCCTCATGCTCCCCCACCGCGACCCCCAACCCTTTCCCCCACAGTTCAGCGTGGCGCTGGGCCGTCCCGAAATCGCACCCGTGCGGCAGGCCGAGGCGGAGGGCGGCCACGCGCAGAGACAGGGCGGTGCGGGGAGGGGGGGTGGCCAGGTCAGGGGCGAGCGAGCCGGCGACCTTGGCCAGGGCGGCTGCCCGGGCGGGCGCATCGGCCCAGGGCAGGGCCGGCAGGTGCGGCACGGCAACCGCGTCCGCGGCGGCCAGGGCGGCGCTCGTGGCGGCCGCGGCGGGGTCCGGGTTGCCATCGCTGCCGCCGTCTCCGGGCGCTGTTGTCACATCATCCAGCCCCACCGCGCCCAGGGTGACCAGGTTGAACGGACCCAGCCCGGCGGCAACCCCCCGGGCACGCAGGGCGAGGGCGGGCGCGCCGCCCGGGCGGGGCATGAGGCGGGCGCCCACCCCACCCGCCACCTCGGTCCACCACCCGCCGGCGCCGCACCCCATGTCGGTGTCCAGTCGCAGGCAGCCCTCCACCTCCAGGGCGATGATGGGTGGGAGGGGTTTGGGCGGCGCCGGGCGGCGTGGGTTGGGGGTGGCGGGAGGTGGGGCCTCGCCGCGCGCCTCCTCGCCCTCTCCTCCACCAGCAGCAGGGACAGCCGACACAGCCCGGGCCGCCGCCCGGGCCGCCGCCGCGGCCATCGCTGCCCCGCCCAGCATGGCCCCCGCATCGAAGCGGGCGGCCAGGCCGGCCGGGACGGCGATGGCGATGGAAGGGCGGGCGTCCCCGCCTGTTTGGCCGGACAGGGTGAGGGTGGGGAGGTCCAGCAGGGCCACGACGCGCGCGCTGCCACTGCCCGCCTCTCCCTCTTGTTGTCCCCCGGCGGCAGAGAGCGTTTCCTCGTAGGAAATGCGCAGGCCGGACAGGGCAATGCAGTGCGCCGTGGCGTCGCTGCTGGCCTCAGGCGGGCACGCCGCCACCCGGGCCAGGGCCAGGACGAAGGACGCGGACGACACGGACGCGGGAGGGCGGTCGAGCCCGTAGGGGCGAGGAGGCGCCTCGTTCTCTTTTGCGTCTTCCTCCTCCTCCAGCCGCGCGCACCCGTCGCCGGACGCGTCGCCCGTGAGGCGAACCTCCAGGTTGGCCAGGTCCAGGGCCAGGGGCAAGCCGGCGCGGACCGCGCTTGCTCCCTTCTTCGGCTTCGGCCGTGTCGTCGCGGCCACCACCCGAGCGCGCCACCAGGCGGGCGGCGCGGCGTCGGCTGCCGCGGAAGCGCCCGCCACCGCCAGGGCACCTGCGTCTGCCTGCACGCGCACGCCGGCCAGGGACAGGATAGGCACGAGGCTGCCGCTCTCTTGGGTCAGGCTGACCTTGGGCAGGGCACAAAGGGGCGGGGTGCCGGCGGCGGGGGGGCCGACAGAGACCTCCAAGCCCGTCAGCTCACCCCGCCCGCCTTCCCCGCTCGCCACCTCGCCGCTCGCCCCGCCCAGGGTCAGCCCAAACAAGGGCCGGCCATCCCTGCCCAACAGTGTGCAGGTGATGGGGTGGGCCAAGGCGGCGCGGGCGGCGAGGGTGAAGGCGGGCGGGCGGGCGGCGAGCGGGGAGGCGGGAGGAGGGGGTGGAGGGGCCAGCGGCAGGGGAACAGCCACGGCCGCCCGGGCCGGCACCGGGGCGGGCGGGGGCAGGGCCGCCACCACCGCCGCCGCCGCCGCCCACCCCGCCACCGGGCAGGCCGCCAGGGTGCACCCACCCACGCTCGCATCCAGGTCCAGCCGCAGGGGCGCTGACAGGGAGGCGGGGTCTGGGCGGGCGGCAGCGCACGTCAGCGCCCACCCGTCCGCGCTCAGTTCCAGGGCGGGCGGAGAGGGAGCGGAGGGGGCGCCGCCCACCCTGGCGTCCAGGCCGCCAAAGGAGGCGGCCAGGTGGTAGGCGGCAGGGGACGTGGCGGTGGCGGAGGAGGCGGCCGCCGTCGCCGCCGCGGCCGAGCCCGCCCGCCCGGCGTCCAGGCAAACCGCACGCAGCGTAAAGGTGCCTCCACTTTCACCACCGCCAACCCCGTAGCCCAGGGAGATGAAGGGCAGACGCAGCGTCAGGCTGTCCGGTAGCCAAGGCAAAAGGGATGCCAGGGGGCGCGGGGTGGTGACCGGCGTGGGCACACGGCGCGGGGCGGGCGTGGCGGCGGCCGCCCGGGCCGAGGCGCGCGGCCGGTTGTCAGTGGCCCTGTTGTCTTTCGCGCGCCCACCGCCCGTACCCGCCTTGAACGCCTCCACCACCTGGCCCAGGGGGTCCGCGGCCACAGTGAGTTCGCCCACACGCAGGGCGGCCTCCAGGATGTGGAGCGAACCGGCGCCTGACGAGGACCCCCGGGCGCGCGCGGCCGAGCCAGAGAAGGCAGCGAGCGAGGCGGTGAGGCTGGTGGCGCCCAGCCGCAGGACAGGCGCGGCCGGAGACGCGCCGCCATTGGCGGGCAGGGTGGCCGTGATGGGGTCTACCACCAGGGTCAGACCCAACACCCGGGCGGCCGCGCCCGCGGAGCCGGCGGGCCGGGAGGGAGGGGCAGCGCTGCCCCCCTCCCCATCACCCCCGCCCCGCCGTGCCTCCTCCACCGGCGGCGAGGACGCCCAGGTCAGGGTGACCGCCGGCGCGTCCACCCGCCCCCCGCCCGGAGACACCAGGGACGTGCCCAGGATGTGGGTGGGAGCGTGGGGCAGGAGGACGGCCGCGGCCTTGACGGCGGGGAGGAGGAAGGGTCGGGCGAGGGTGAGGGCGGCCGCCCGGGCAGCGCCAGCAGCGCGGCCGCCGTCGCCGCTCCCGGGGCGGCGGAAGGTGGGAATGTCCGCCTGCTGTCCCTCGCCCTCGCCCTCCCCTGCAGGCGCTGGTGCTGGCTGGGGAGGCGCGCCGCCGCCCGCTGCCGCCGCAGCCTCCCGCAGGTGGAAGGTGAGCCCCCTCACCGTCAGCCGGCCGCGCGGGCCCGCGTGCGGTGGTGGGGCGGGGGCCCCGTCGGCCGGGGCGGGCGGGGGCGGGGTGGGGCGCAGGTGGATGGCGTCCAGGGAGATGGCCGCGATGGGGCCCTGTGTGCGAGGAGAGGCGCGGAGCGAGGCGTGAGAGAGCGAGGAAATAAGAGAAGGGCGAGAGGTTTTTGAGGGGGGGCGTGCGCCTCGAGGGGGAGACCCCCCGCCCCGACCTTCTCCTTTTCCTATTTACCTCTGCCAGTTCTAGCCGCACCCCGCTTGCGGACAGCAGGCCCAACGACTGGACGGCCAGGCTGAACCTGCGGGTCCGGCAGAGGGCGGTGATGGCGAGGCCGAGGAGGCTGGAGCGAGGGGGAGAGAGAGAGAGAAGGGGTTGATTGTTGAGGAGGTGGTGCGCGCCCGCTTGCAGAATGCTCTCTCCTCTTCTTTCACGCCCCTGCAACGCCTCGGGTCTCGGTTTGAGAGACCCAGCGAATGTCCAGGGGAGTCATCAAATCATCCATCAATCGCGCACTCACCGGGCGACCACCACGTACAGGGCCCCAAAAATGAGGAGCCAGCGGAGGAGGGCGGTAAGCATTGTGTCGATGTGGCGCAAGAGAAAAAGAAACGCTCGCAGCGCCTGTGCACACACAAGAAAAAACCTTGTGTGCCGGCGGGACAGCACGGTTAAAGGCGCGAAGGTACCTAGGGGGCCGGGTGGGCAGGCAAGGGCGCGGGCGGCCCCCGGGCGCAGGGTGTCGAAGGGAAAAAAGAGTGAGAGGTGAAGCGAGGAGAGCAGAGCTAGTGCACATTCCGACTCCTTTTGACGAAACTCTCTCCTTTTCCTTCTTCCCGTCAAGCCATGCACGCCACCTCCCTGCAGGCGGGCCGCCTGAGTCGTGGCGTCGCCGCCCCGGCCTCCCGCGCCCCAGCGCCGCGCCGCTCCGTCGCCCCCCCTCGGGCCGCGACGACGGAGGCCCCCGCTGCGGAGGGGACGCCGGTCGAGTTCACGTGAGTTGGCGGATTCGGCGTGAGATTAGAGCAGAGGGGCGAGGGGTGGCCGAATAATCCGCTCGCAGCATGCGCACACAGATGCCCTGCACGGCGGGAGGGAAGCAGGCACGCCCCAAGCGCGGGGTCGCCCCCTTTGGTGCGCTTTTCCTCCGCCGGCGGAGTGTGTGGCCGCCGCCGCCGTTTTTGCGTCTCTCACCCGCCTCTCCTCCTTCCTCTCCCACCTCTCAGCTCGTCCAAGGACCTGTACTCCAAGTTTGATGAGCTGCTGAACTCGTCGGCCTCCAACGTGAAGGCGGGCGACCGGGTGACCGGCACGGTGACGGGGTGAGTTCAACAAAACAAAGCAGAGGAGTCGGCCTAGCCACAGCGGTTCGTGTTCGGCGGCTGAGGAGTCTTGCCCCTCCGGGGGCGTCGCGCCTGGCGCCCGTCCCCTCGGCGGGTCCGCGAATTGAGTGCCCTGGCACAGCAAGGCGGCTGGCGGGACGACCTGGGTGTGTGTGCGTGGCCCATCTCGCTGGCTGCACCCGCGCGACTCCCCCCCAATTCCCTCGCACGCAGCCCGGCGGCGGCTCTCCTGTCAAACCCCACCCTCTCATCATCCCATCCATCACCATCTCTCCTCACTGCCCTTCCCCTCCCCATCAGCATCGACCGCCGGGGCGTGTACATCGACCTGGGCAACACAAAGACGCCCGCCTTCTGCGCCGCGTCCGAGCTGTCCCTGGCCAAGGTCGACAAGGTGAGAAGAGAAAAGGGAAGAAGGGAGAAGAAAAGAAAGCGCGCGAGCGTTATTTTTCCATCCATCCATCCACACACACACACATTTCTCATCCGCCCCCTTCTGATTTCTCTCTCTCTCTCTCTCCTCTTCACTACTAGGCCGAGGAAGTCGTCTCCCCCGGCGACGCCCGCGAGTTTGTCGTCCTGCGCGAGGACACCCGGACGGGCGAGTTCCACCTGTCCGTGCGCCGCGCGGAGGAGGCGCTGCTCTGGCGCCGCTTCCGCCAGCTTTACGAGGAGGCCGCCTCCGTGGACGGCCTGGTCACCTCCTTCAACGGGTCCGGGCTGATGGTAGAGGTCCAGGGCCAGAAGGGCTTTGTGCCCGGGTCCCACGTCCCGAACTCGAGCGACCCGGCCGACCTCGTTAACACCGTCCTGTCCCTCAAACTCCTGGAAGTGGATGAAGACCGCCAGCGCCTGGTCCTCTCCAACCGCCGCCGCCAGGGCGGCGGCCGCGGCTCCGGCGGGTCGGGTGGGTCCTCCGGCGGCGGCAACACGTCCGCCTTCAAGGTCGGCGACGTGGTGCTGGGCACGGTCGCGGCCGTCCAGGTAAAAGAGGGGAGGAAGAGAGGGGGGCTATGTTTTTTTCCCCCTCTCTCCCTCTCTCGCGCTCGCTCCTTCAACCTCGCCATTCCGATCACACACCTCACCATTTCCTCTCCCCTCTCTCTCCGCAGGTCTACGGCGCCTTCATCGACCTGGGCTCCGGCGTCAACGGCCTGCTGCACGTCTCTCAGATCTCGCACGACCACGTCGCGGCCATCGACAAGGTCCTCAACCAGGGCGACAAGGTCAAGGTGCTCGTCCTGACCCACGACCGCGAGCGCGGGCGCATTTCCCTGTCCACCAAGAAGCTGGAGCCGACGCCCGGCGACATGCTGCGCGACCCGGCCCTGGTCTTTGACCGGGCGGACGAGATGGCGGCTGAATTCCGCAAGCTGATGAAGAGCGCGGAGGCCGCGGCGGGCGGGGCGGCAAGTGGTGGTGGTGGTGGTGGGGAGGCGGAGGCTGAGGTGGCGGCACCAGCTGCGGCGGCGCCGGTGGCCGAGTGAGAGTAGAGACGGGGAGAGGAAGGAGCGTGCAATTTTGTCAACCCCCGGCTGCGGGCGCATGCGCACAGATACACACACGCGATATAAGCACGCGTGCACACGTGGAAACTGTGAATAGCGACAAACAAAACAAAAGGAACGCGCTTGTGGTGTCTACACAATAAACCAAAACAAACAGCATCATCAACATTTCCACCTGTTCCCGCACCCCTGCGTGACACACTGCACGAACGTTGTCATTGGCTCGTCCGCCGACCGGGTCTGCATCTGATAGTACGTGCAGTTGGATTTGCGACACTTGCCGCACCGGAACTGGTCTGTCGACGCCTGGACGGCCTGTGTGCGTATGAATGGATGGGGTGGATGGATGAGGGATAGGGGGCGCGCCCGTGCGCGCCTCGCGCTCTCTCACTCCCACCCAATTCACACACACACACACACACTACTGAGGAGAGCAGCTCAGCCCCCTCCCCTGGCCCCCTAAATTCAGACTGCAGCAGCAAAACAAAACAGAGCCCCCACACCAGAGAAAACGCTCTCTCTCCTCCATTTTTCAGTCATCCCACGACAACACGGAGCCGAACACACAGCGCGTGGCAGACGGGGACTCCTGAGTTGTGTGCGGACGACGCGCGTGAGGCGACGCCCCACCCACCCACACAACTCCCACCCAACCACCCTAGCTTCCCTCTCCACTTCTCTCCCTCAATTTTTCTCACCTGCCCGCGTTCCGCTTCAAACAGGGCCTCCCGCCGGATGCGGTCATTCTCCTCCTTGCGCGCATCCGACGCCAGCTCCTCCGGGGCGGCCGTGACCAGAGCGGCGGGCGCCAGGGCCCCCGACAGGACGCGGGCCCGGGTGTCGGGGTTGGCCGCGTCCTTCAGGTTAAAGACGAGCGAGCGGAGCTTGGTCTTGCACCGGGCGGCCCGTGCGGTCGCATCCCCGCCACCCGCCTGGGCCCAGGCATGGACGGCGGTCTCTACTTCGGCTGCCACGGCGCCCGGGGGCGGGCGGTACGGGAGGCGGGCAGAGGCCGGGACGAGGGCGAGGGCGGCCGCGAGGAGGGAGCGCGCGTGGTCGCGCCCCGGGTCGCCCGAGGGCGGCGGGGGCGGCCCCGCCTCGCCCGGGGGTTCTGGGGCGGTGGGCGGCTGGGAGATCGTGCTGGGTCGGGTGTCCCTCTCCCCCTGGTGGCTGGGGCGGGACCTCTTCTCGGCAGCGGCGGCGGGCGGCGGCGGAGATGGCGCCGGGCGCTTGGCAGCGGTGGCCGTGCCCGCCCGGGCCGCCCCTCCTTCCCCCCCCTCCACTGCCGCTCGCCAGGCCGCCACCACCGCCGCCGCCGCGGCAGCCACGTCAGGCGGGGCCGATTTAGCCAGCTTACGGATGCGCTTGCCCGCGCCGGTTTCCAGGAGGAGGGCGGGGGTGACCTTGAGAGAATGGAGAGGAATGGGTTTTTGATGAGCGAGCCCGGCGGGCGGGCCCGGGTTGACGCAATCCGCCCCCCCTCTAACCTTCTCTGAATTCACACCTTGACCCCTTGCATGACTTTCAGGGCGGCCACCGCGGCGGCCGAGTCTGGTCCGCTGGCTACCTCTTCGGCGGCGGACACCGAGGCGGCCAGGGCGGCGGCCGCGGGGTCGGCCGGCTTTGTCTTTTGCGCACTCATTTTTTTCTATCTACTGCTCTCTCTCTGTCTGAGCCCGGTGGGCGTGGGCAGTGCTCCTGTGGATGGACGGATGGAGTGACTGGGTGGCCGTGACAGTGTGCGTGTGTGTGTGTATGTGTGGCCGAGGCCAATGTGTCGGCGCGGCGGCGGGGGCACCGGATAAGTGAGGAAAGGATTTGCAATCTCTTCCTTCCTTTCCCTCCCGTTCACTCCTCCGTTTGGGAGGCACTTCAACGCGATTGGAAATGCTGTCCGTTGCCAGCGCCCGCCTCCCCACGGGCGACGCCCCCGTCTGTGGGGTCCCCCTAATCCCGTATGTTCTCATCCACCGGGGCGACGCCCCGGGCGCGGTGGCGGGCGACGAGGTGCCGGAGGAAGGCTCCGCCGCGGCCGGCGACACCCGCTTTTCCCTGCGCTTCCGGTGGTACCGGTCCATCATGCACCGGGGGTCCGCCTTGTGCTGGATCCACCCGGACCGGGAAGCCAAGCTACAGGTTCGTGCGCTTGTTTGGGCGAGCGGGTGCGAGGATAGCCGAATCAGCCAGCCAGAGCTGCCGGAGAGAGAGGGAAGGGCGTGCAAGCGCGCGCGCGCTCGCCCTCCACCATCGGCGCGTGCCTCTTTGATAAGCGGCCGCCCGCACGCGCCCCGCCCATCACCCTCGTCCTGTCACCCTCACGGGGAGGCAAGCCAGTAGAGCACATGCGTGTGGGATATGGAGGCGATCACACTCGCAGCGCACCCCCCTTGTGTCGCCCTCCTCAACCCTTCGTTTTGTCTTCATCCTCGTCTTTCGCGCTCTCACTCTCGCCCTCCCCTCCTCCTCCAGTGCGTCCTATGCCTCCGCAACGGCCGGTCCGCGGACTCTACCCGCAAGTCCTTCCACTGCGGCCCTGACTGCCTGCGCCAGCATTGGGGCTACCACAAGGAACTGCACGCGGAGCCCCGGCGGAACAACAACGGTGAGTAGAGATGAGGAGATGTGAAGGGAAAAAAAAAGGCATGAGGTTGAAAGTAAGAAACCTGCTCTCACGGCATTTCATTCCTGCAGGTGACGCCCCGCCCGCCAACGGGTACACCTCCTTATCGGACGCATACTACAAGGCCGGCCCCGCCGCGGGCGTCGGTGCGGGCGGCGGCCTGGGCGCGTCCGGCAGTGGGGAGGCCTGGGTCGAGGTCGGGCGGGGGCGGGCCTTCACGCCGGGGCCGGAAGACGTCGGGTCCGCCCTGCGCCTCGAAGTCGCCTGCATTGACGGGTCGGCCGGGACGACGTACGGGGGGGGTGGGGTGGAGGTCGGCCGCCCCGTCGCGGTCGCGACGGCCCGCGTCCGCCCCGCGCCCGCCCCGCCCCGCCGCGCGCTTGTTTGCTTGGACACCCCCACCTCCGCCCCGCTCGCGCCCGGCTCTGTCCCGGGCCGCTTCACCGTGCTCACCTACAACACGCTGGCGGACCTGTACGCCCAGCCGGACGCGCACCCGGCCTCCCCGCCCTGGGCGCTGGCGTGGGCGTACCGCCGCCAGAACCTGCTGAAGGAGCTGCTGGCCGCCGCCCCGGACGTCCTGTGCCTGCAGGAGGTGCAGAGCAACCATTACTCGGAGTGGTGGGCGCCCGAACTACACCGGGCGGGATATACGGGCGTCTACAAGAAGAAGACGGGCGCGCTGTACACGGGCGGCGCGGCGTTCGCGGCGGACGGGTGCGCCACCTTTTTCAAGCGCGGCCGGTTTGCGCTCGTGAAAAAGTACGAGGTCGAATTCAACAAGGCCGCCCTCTCCCTGGCGGACGGCCTGCCCGCGGCCACCCGGGGCGCCGCCCTGACCCGGCTGTTGAAGGACAATGTCGCGCTCATCGCGGTTCTGGAGGCGCTGGACACGGCGGCGCCCGCCCAGCCGTCCTCCGCCACCTCCGCCACCCCGCCCAGGCGCCAGCTGGTCTGTGTCGCCAACACGCACATCCACGCCAACCCCGAGCTGAACGACGTCAAGCTGTGGCAGGTGCACACCCTCCTAAAAGGCCTGGAGAAGATCGCGGCGAGCGCGGACGTGCCGATGGTGCTGGCGGGCGACTTCAACTCGACGCCCGGGTCGGCTGCGCACCGGTTGTTGACCACGGGCCGCGTCGATGACGGCCACCCCGACCTAGAGGGCGACCCCCTGGGCATCCTGAAACCTTCCAGCAAGCTGGCGCACGGGCTGCCCTTGGCGTCCGCTTACGCGGCCGCCTTGGGCCTGCCCCGGGGCGGGGAAGGCGGCGAGCCGGCCCCCTCACTCACCGCGCCCGGCCCGGCCGGTGCGGCCGCCCGCCTGGTGGCCGGCGTCGACCGGTCCACGGGCGAGCCCGTCCTCACCAACGTGGGCCGGGACTTCAGGGGGACGCTCGACTACATCCTGTACGCGGCGGACGCGCTGGTGCCGACGGCCCTGCTGGAGCTGCCCGTCTTTGAGGGCGTGGGCGGGAGCGTGGTTGGTGGTGGGGGGGGGAGCGCCGCCTCGCCCCGGGCTGCGACGGGCGCCACCCCCGCCTCCCGCCCGCCCTTACCCCCCGGCGCGCCGGCCCCGCCGGGAGGCCTCGCTGCCCCGCCCGTCGTGGGTGCGTCGGGGCTGCCGTCGGAGCGGTGGTCGTCCGACCACGTGGCCTTGATGGCGGAATTCACGTACCGCAGATGATGTTGTATTTTTGTTCTGTTCCTCTTCCTCCCTCCGAGGGCGCTTGCTGCCCCGCCTGTGCGGGGCTTTTCGGGGACGCGCACCCATCCGCCGCCCCCGTCTCTGACCTTGGGGTGTTTTACTGTTTTCTTTCTATGTTTAGCTGTGGCGCTGAAATCCCACCACTCCCCCTGTTGCGCCCACCCCCCCCTTTTCCCAAATCAACCCTGCCCCTTGAGATAAGCGACTCCCTTCACAACGAGGTGAGAGCTAGAGAAAGAGGGAAAGAGAGAGAGAGAGAGAGAGACAGAGCTGACCCATTTTGTTTGTTACCCGGTGTTTTTAGAAAGAAAGCGAACAGCCTGCGGGGGATGGAGGGGGGATGGGAGAGTTGAGGAGGTGCGGGAGGGGGCCCCGCCCGCGGGCCCGCGCCTCTCTTCACACCTCTTGCTCAGGAGAAGACAAACGGGTGCTGCCCGATGCAATAACGCCGTGCGCCCCCCCCCCCGTACACGCGCATAACCCTCTCAGGCACAAACATTTCCTGGCCTGCCCTGATGGCCCCCACCGGCCGGGCCAAGGTTGACGGCAGCCCGCCGCCCGTGGTGGGGCTGAGAGGTGAGAACAGACTAAGGGAGAGGGAGAGCGGCGCGGCTCGATTAACGGACAGAGCGCCCCCGCCGCGCCGCCCGACCCCCGGGGCGTGTGCCCTCCATCCATGCGCGTCTGTCATCTCTGGTCATGGCTTCACTCTCGGGCGCGGGTTGCGGGCGACCCACCTCCCGTCTACCCCCTTCCCATCGGGGTCTTGTCCGGGGAAAGCGAGAAGCGCGTTTTCGACCGTTCGCCCGCGGCGCGGCGCTGCCCTCTCTCTCTCTCCGTGCCTTCCGTTTCTCACCCCTCCCACCAACCCGCCCCCTCACCTCAGAAACGGGCTCCTTCTCCAACCTAGCCTCCGCCACTGCCGCCCACCGGCGGACGGGGTCGTCGGCGTCGGGCGTAGAAGGGGCGCCGCTGTTGTTGGCGGGAGGGGTGAGCGGCACAAACGGCGGCGCCGGCGTCGGCCCGTCCTCCGGCTCTCCCTGCCTGCCCGGCGCCTCCTCGCCCTCCAGCAGCGCCAAGCCGGGCGGCGGCGGTGGGTGGGGTACCACCCCGCCCACCCATCACCACCTCCACGCGCTCGGCGCCGGCGGCCGGGGAGGGGGCCGCAGACTCCGCACGGCCGTGCGCGCGGCGCTCGCCCTGCTCGCAGGCGCGGCCCTCCTCCACGGCGCCTCCTGCGGCTTCCTCTTCTGCCGGGCGCCAGGAGGCGGGCGGGACGTGCTGGCCGACCTGCGGGCGATCGCGTCGCTGCGCGGTGAGTGATGGGAGAGGCGGCGAGAGGCGGGGAGGGCGAGAGAGGGATTGCGGAAGGGGGCCTGGGAAGGGGTTACGAGGGGGACTTCCCCATTCCCTCGCTCCCTCACACCTTTTTGCCCTCCTCCTCTTCCCTCCTCCTCAGTCTCCGCCCCGGCCTTTTTGTCGCCGTCGCCGCCCACCGCCCGCGCCCAGGACACGGACGCCATCTCCGTCTCCTCGGCGGCCCTGGACCCGGCGGCCGCGGCCGCCGCCTGGGCCGCCCCCGCCTCGCCTGTGGCGGCCACCACCACCGCAAGCGCGGCGCCGCCCCGACCCCGCACGCCGAAGCTCATCCCGCGCGTCATCCACCAGACCTACCGGTCGGCGTCCTCCCTGCCGCCCGCCACGGCCCGCCTCATGGCGTCCTGGCGGGCGGCCAACCCGGGCTGGGACGTCCGCTTCTGGGACGATGACGCGTGCAAGGCCTTTGTGGGGGCCGAGTTTCCCGAGTATGCGGCCGCGTACGCGGCCCTGCCCAAGGACGTGGAACGCTCCGACTTCTTCCGGTACCTGGTCGTCCTGCGCGTGGGCGGCCTGTACGCGGACATCGACACCGAGTGCCGGGCGGACTTGGACGCCCTCATCCACCCGGGCGACACCCTGGTGGTGGGGTGGGAGAACGAGTTCCCCTCGCCCGCCCGGGCGGCCGCCCGGCAGTACGCGCGCACGCGCCAGGTCTTGCAGTGGGTGTTTGCGGGCGCGCCGGGGCACCCGGCGCTGCGGGCGGTGTGCGACCACATCGCCGCCCACGCCAACGCGACCCTGTCGTCGGTGGCGAACCTGGACACGCTGGAGCGGACGGGCCCCGGCGCGTGGACGGACGCGGTGCTGGCAGCGGCCGGGGCGCACCCGCCTGCGAGTGGGCGCTGGCCCGTCCGCATCCTGCCCCGCGTCTCCTTTGGCGCCCATCCGAAGGGGTATGACGGCGTGTCCGCGGCCGACCCGCGCGTCCTCGTCCTCCACCACTTCCTGGGGTCGTGGAAAAAGCTGGGTGGGTGGGGGCCGGGCGGCCTGGTTGCGGCGCTGCGGCCCGCCGCGCCGGAGGCCCCGCCCGCCGGCGCGTGGCCCGCGGCGGCTGCCACCGCTGCTCCCGCCGCCTCGCCCCCAAGCCGCACGGGCCCGGGGCCGCGCGGCCAGGCCGGCGACCCGGCGGCCGGCCTGTACCCGGTCTGGCCGCTGCCGTCCATTGTCGTCGGCGCGCCCGGTGCTGCCGCTGGCGCGGCTGGCGCAGCCGCCCCCTCCCAAGCCCGCCCGCACGCGGTCCTGGTGCCGCTCGTCGGCGCGGGCGAGCCCGTCGGTGGGGAGGACCCGGCCGCGGCGCTGACCGCCTTTGGCGGGTGGCAACCGGGCGGGCTGCCGGCCCGGGGCCCGACCCCCACCGACGCGCTGGTGTCGGCGCTGGTGGGGCGGGCGGGCGGAGAGGGAGGGGGCGCGGGCGGCCGCGTGCTGCTCGACCTGGGCGCGGGCGTGGGCGCGGCCTCCCTGGCCGCCGCCGCGGCCGGCCATGCCGTCATCGCCGCCGAGGCCGGCCCCGCCTCCGCGGCCGCCCTGGCCGGGTCCATCGCCTACAACGGGTTTGGGGACCTGGTGAAGCTGCACCGGGTCGTGGTGGGCGGGCGCGGGGCGGCGGCGAGCGCGAGTGGCGCGTGCGTGGGAGGCCGAGGCGCGGGCGGCCGGTCCCCAGCCCCGCCCCCTGGCCTCGCGCCCGGGCGGCGCTGGGCGGCCGGGGACGCGGCGGCCGCGGTGCCGCCCACCTCCGCCGCGCCCGCGCCTGCGTCGTCGTCAGCGGCAGCTGGCCTGGCGGACGGGGCGCGTGGCTACCCTCTTCACCCCACCTCCTCGCCTGCCGCCCGCCCGCCCCTCGTCTGCCCGGCCGGCCAGGCGCCCGCCCGCCGCACGACGGGGGATGCCCTGGTACCGGCCGGCACCACGGTAGGGGCGGTCCGCATCTCCGCGCCCGGGTGGGAGGGCGAGGTGGTGGACGGGCTGGGCGGCGTGCTGGGCGGCCCAGACCCACCGGCCGTGGTGGTCATCGAGGTGCACGCCGCCCTGCTGGCCTCTTCTGCCCCTTCCCCCCCTTCCTCCGCGTCCGCCTTGATCCGTCGCCTGGCCGCAGCCGGCTACACGGACGTCTCCCACTCCGGCCCGGCCTGCGGGGCCCGGTGGGCGGCCCTGACCCGGCGCCTCCACCTGCCGGCGTCGGGTTTCGAGGAAGCGCGCCCAGTGGCCGCCGCCCGGCGCACACTGGGTGGGGGCGGGGGCACTGAGAACGCGACCGCTGCCGCCGATACCTCGCCCGCCACCCCCGCCACCGTCCACGGCTTGCCCCGGTCCGCCCTGGCCCCGCCCACCTGGTGCCGCCTGGTGCGCGGGGATGAGGAGGCGTTTGAGGCGGCCGCCCTGGGTGTCGCACTCACCGGGCGCACCCCGCCCGCGGCCGCGGGCGGGGGCGCGTCCCGCCGGGGCGTCGGCGCGTCCGTGTCGGGCGTGGGCGGTGGCGAGACGGTCGTCTTTGTGCGGCCGGCCGCTGCTCAGGCAGCAGCAGCAGCTGGTGAGCTGAGCGAATAGAAATGTAGTTGCGGGCCGGAGAGTGCAGAGTTTTTTTGTTGGGAAACGCCGTCGCGCAAGGGCGCGCGCGTCTCTCACCGTCATTGTCCTAGGTTATCACACGGTGCGTGACTCCTCCTTCCCGGCGTGGGCGGCGCCATCTTTCCATCCCCACATCCATCTCTCTCAACGTCAAATTAATTATCAAAATTCCCTCGTCACCGCGCCCCCCACTCCGCCACGCAGCACCGCCCCGCCACATCCACGCTAAACTGGGCGATGCCCGCCCCCTCCAGGCCCACGTACAGCTTCCCTCCCGTCCCCGGAGAAAAGGCCGCGCCCGAGACGTGGCGGGGCCCGCCGTCCGCGCCCCCGAAACGCACGACCTGGGCGGACCCCCAGGTCCGGGCGTCAAGGATGTGCACCGCGGAATCGTGTTCCGTGACGGCCAGGAGGTCGGACGGGCCGGGCGCGAATTTCAGTGCCCGGGCGGCGCCCCGGGTGCGGACGCGGGCGGTGGGCGTGCGGGAGCGGGGGTCTAGGGCGACCACTGTCCCGTCCTGCCCGGCCGCGGCCAGCAGCCCGCCCCCCGGCGCCCAGGCGCACGCCATGCCCGCATCGTCGAACACGTCCCAGGTGGTCAGGGCGGTGTAGCCGGCCTCGGTGGGCGAGTGCAGGGTGACGACTGGGCAGTCGCCGACGGAGGCGAGGAGGAGGCCGGACGCCGCGGTGGCGGAAGGTCCGACCGCGCAGTAGTTGACGGGGTCCAGGCAGCGGACGATGGCCAGGGGCGCGCCCGCGCGGGCCCGGGCGGCCCGAGAGGCTTCGGCGGTGGAGGGGCGGCGGCGGGGGCGGGTGGTTGAGGTGTGGGGGTGGCCACCGCCGCGGCCGCGGCGGCTGTGGGCACCACGGTCCCGGGGCGACGCCGCCGCCCCCCACCCGCCCGTCGGGTCATCCTCGTCGTCCTCATATTCTGCTAACCGGCCGTCCTCCTCCATGGCGTCGTTCGCGGCGCCGCCGTCGTTCTCGTCGCCACTGCCAGCGGGCGCGGCAGTCGTTGCCCCCCAGGCAGCGCCGCCACCAGCCGCCTCGGGCGCGCACGCGTCCTCGTCCTCCTCCTCGGGCTCCCGCTGCCACCCGCCGCCGACCCGGCCAGACGTGGTGGGGAAGTTGGGGAAGTCGCCCTCACATCCGCCCCCTCCAGCCGCGCCGCGGGGCGGGGGCAGGGAGAAGACGCGGACTGTGCAGTCATTGTTGCTGGCAAACAGGAGCGTGGTGCCGCCCGGGCCGGCCGCGGGCGCCAGGGCCAGGGCGTTGTTAACGGACCCGCCCGAGGCGCCCCGGATCAGGGCTTCACCGTCGGACAGGCGGCGGACGTCGAGCTGCGATGAGGGCGGATAGCGAGGGGGAGAAGAGAGGAGGGTGGGTGAGCGCAAGGGTCCTCTGTCTTCGGAGCTGGGCGAGGCGAAATGGGGCAACCGACTCCTATCTTACCTGCCCGTGCTGGCCGCCCGCCGCGATGACGCCCCCGCCCACCGTGAATGAGGTCGGGGCAAAGGGGAGGGCCTGGATGACGGTGGACTGTGGAGATATGGGGTTGGAGGAGGCGGCGTGTGAGAGAGCAAAGAGAGGGCGCGTTTTTTTTTTTTTTTTTTTGACTGCAGCCCCTGACCCGACGCCGGCGTCGGGGGGGTTGACTTTGGACAGACGGTGCCCCTGTGAGAGGACCGGCGCCTAGGCCACGCCCGCCACCCTCCCAGTGCATGAGCGCACGCTATATTCATGTCCTTGATAGGCATGGGCGTGCAAAGCATCGGCCTGGCCGGGCGGACGGCCGCGGGAGACAACCTTGGACTTTCAAGTCAAGAATTTGAGAACAAGCACCCCACGCCGGAGGGGCCTATCGGCCAGAGACAGGGCATGACAGCCCACGCCACCCCCTCAGAGAAGGTGAGCATGTTCCGCCACGTGAGGGATGGGCGACCGAGCCCGCGGCGCCCGGGCACCCGCGTGGCACCAGACGCGAAGAGCGCTCTCGGGGGCGCCGCCGCGCGCCACAGAGGGCACAAAAAAAAAACTACCTCGCTCGCAGCCCTGCGCTCCGCAACCTCGCTCTCACCCGCTTACCTTGCCGCCAACCACGTCATACCGCAGCGTCGCGCAGTGCCTCACCAGGTAGAGCTCCCCTTCCTCGTCCGGGCAGGCAACGAGGTCCCGCAACTGCCAATGCGCGATGGAGGAGGGCCGGGCGAGCGTGCGGTCGTGCGCGACAAACGCGGGCGGCGGGGCACCGCCCGCGCGGGCCGCCCACCGGGGGGGCGGGGGAGGGGGGCGCCGGGCGCCGGGGGGAGCCATTGGGAGGCGAGGAGAGCGCTGGGGGAGGAGAGCGGGGGTGTGTGTGCGGCGCCTTTGGGCCGGCCGCTGACCGGGACTCGGGACTTGGGAATGAGAGGCAGTCAAGGTTGAGGATTACCTTTTTTCTCACTGAACGTCTCCCTCTTCCTCCACCCAAATGCGGCCCCTCCGCCCCACGCCTCGACCCGCACGCCAGCGGGCGGTCCACCGCACGCCGGCCTGGCTACACGCTCACGTCATTCGCGCCGCCCGGCACTGCCTCCAACCACACAGCAAGTGGGGTTGTTCTTAACGCGCGACTGCTTTTGTGGTGGAATTTCTCCGGCAAAAAGAGACGGCCGGGGTGGTTGAAGGTCGGCCCCGCTGCCGCCATGTAATATAATATAATTGCCGCTGTGGTGCAGGGTGATGGTGGCGACCGCCCTCTGTCACGCCCAATCTCGCGCCCAATTATTGATCATCATACACATCACCCCGCCTTGCCGCCGCGCTGCAGGGTGAAGTTGGCAAGCGCCACGACCGCGGCGACCTGATCCTCCAGGCCCCGCTTGATGCCGGCCACCCCGCCCTCCACGTCCAGGACGGGCAATCCCTTGCCCGCCACCGCCCTGGCTTCCAGCCCGCTGGCGAACGTGTCCACAGCCTCCTTGACGCCGCCACCGCCCGCCCCTTTCTTGGCGGCGCATTCCAGGTGGCGGGTGATGACGACCTCGTCTGCCGGCTTGGTCAAGCCGCGGTCGTGGGAGTAGTACCGCCACACCGCCTTGGTCGGCGAGAGGAAGTCGATGAAGCCCGCGCCGTTCTCGCTCACACGGTACCGCGAAAAGGGGGGCTGGGTGTCACCGCACCAGTAACCGCTGGCCGCGATCTTCTCCGTCACGCACCGAGCGGTGCTCGAGTTCCACTGCCCGGGCGACGTCACCGTGTAGGGCGGCGGCGTGTAGGTGTACCCGCCGCCGTCCACCGCGCATGTGAGGGCTTTTCTCAAGCCGAACGGGAGCGAGTACGCGAGCAGGCCCGGGTCGGCTTGGTACGTCTCCCACTTGTCCATCCAGGAGTCGTTGATCTCGTCGCCGCCCGGGTTGCCGACGACCAAGTAGACCGCCCCGCACTTGGGGTCGGGCCCGTAATTGAAGACGGGCCCGGCCCGCTCGTAGTCGTGGTCGTGGCCGCTGAACACGATGTCGACGCCGTAATCATTGAACAGCGGCTCGTACAGCTGGCGCATGCATTCCGCCTCCATCGCGTGCGGCAGGGCGGTCGAGTAGAAGGACGAGTGCATTTGGATGACCAGCCACGGCGTCTTCACCCGGTCCAATCCCGCCAGCTTGGACGCCAGCCACTGGTACTGCGGGTCGGCGGCCGTGTACGTGTCGGAAAAGGTGTAGGTCGACAGGCTGATGATGGTCGCGACGCCCGGCACCTCCGTCGCATAGTACAGCCCCCGCCCCTGGTCGGTGCCGGGCGTGATGGGCGCCAGGTCGGGCGCGGTCGGCCCGTGCAAGGCCTGGGCATCCGTTTGCGGGGCGGGGTAGCGGGCCTTGTAGTTTGAAAACCGGGTCGCGAAACGGGTGTTGTTCCAGCCGTTGGACGCCCCGGGCAGTCTCGCGGTCACTGGCGTCTGCTCGATCTCGTGGTTGCCGGGCGCCGTCAGGATGGGGATGGACGAGGCAAGCGGGGAGATGAGGCGGCCCCACGCGTCCCAGCGCGGCGAGAACTGTGCGTGTGCGTGTGCGTGTGCGTGAGTGTGCGGTGGTGTGTGTGTGGCGGGGGGGGGGGGGGAGGCTTAGGGTGCCGTGAGGGTCCTACCCCTAGGGCCGCCCACGCACCGTGTTCACGTGCTCGTATATGGCCTTAGCTTGGGTCAAATTATAGTACATGTTCCAATCCTCGTTGTTGTCGGCGTACGTCAGGTCGCCCGGTATCAGAATCAAGTCCGGCTTGACGGCCGCGCAGAACGCAAAGCTGACGGTCGTGTTGACGACCTGGCCCGGGTCCGAAATCGCTGCGACGCGCAGAGGGAAGCCGCCCGGCACTTTGAAGGCGCCGGTGAAGGGCACACTCCCGGGCGGGCCGTCGATGCGGTAGTGCACGACCTCTCCCGGCGTCAACCCCCGCACCAGGGCGTGGTGGAGGACGGGGGACACGTATACGCCGCCGTCGGTCGAATAATCGACGGTGTAGCTATAGTCCGCGGCCGGCCAGGCCTTCCCATACACCCCCGGCTTGGACCCGGTGCGCAGGCCGGACGGCGCGGCCGCCGGGTCGAGCGGTTGCGTCGCGCCCGCGGTCGTCTGGGGCATGGCGTACGCGCTGTCGCAGCTCGCCCACGACACCAGGACGGCCGGCCCGCCGACGCGCGTCCCCCACCACTTGACCGCGACCTGGTCGGGCGAGCACCCCGGGACTGTGTGCGCGATGGCCGGGTCCGACCACGGCACCGTCAGCGGGCAGGAGTCGGGGAATCCGAGTGTGGGCCCGTCCGGGTTTCCCGGAGGGATGCAGTCCGAGCTGAAGGATGTGTTGAAGTATTTGGCGTAGTTGATGGGCACGTCCACTTGTGGGCCGGGCGGGAAGACCCGGCCCACCAGCGCGGCCAGGTCGGCCTTGAGGTCGGCGACGCTGGCGTTGACGGCCCCCGCCGGTGGCTTATGAGGGAAGGGTTTGACCGGGACGAGCAGGTTGGGCGCGACCACCAGGTTGGACGCGGTGGCCGCGGGCGGCAGGCCCGCCATGGCGGTGGCGGCAACGAGGGCTGCTGGTGTGAGCGTGGTGAAAGTGTGGCGAAATGGGCATGCGTGCGTGGCGTTATGGCGCGGCCGCAGCGCTGCGGTCCTGTCCTCCCTCTGCCCCTCCCCTGCGGCCCCTTTGTGCACCATCGTGTTGAGGGAGGAAGGGCGGGGGCGGGCGGGAAGCTGCCCCCGCCCCTCAGAAATCAGGGGGCTGGGAGTGCCCGTCGGCTCATCCGAGTCCAGGCAGACGCCCCGCCCGATATCACCGCCCTCGCCCCACCCCCCCGCTTGTCACCTGCAAATCGAGCAACCATAAAGTTGGCGACTCTTTTGGGAGGAGGCGAGGAGTTTGAGCTGCGAAATGCGGCCGTAATAGGGTCCAGAGAGACTGGCTAGAGACTTGCGAATTTTTTTTTTTGTAACTGCAGTCGATTTTGTTGAAGTTGACAACTTTTTTTAACACTTAACGTCTCCCTCTTCCTCCACCCAAATGCGGCCCCTCCGCCCCACCTCCCACGCCTCGACCCGCACGCCAGCGGGCGGTCCACCGCACGCCGGCCTGGCTACACGCTCACATCATTTGCGCCGCCTGACACTGCCTCCAACCACACAGAAAGTGGGGTTGTTCTTGCGCGCGGCCGCTGCTCCGCCTGGCGACGGCCCCACCTCCCATCAACCGTCCTCGCCCTTCTTCTGGGTCACGATCCCTGTCCGCGAGTCCGAGCTGGACGGCTACCGCGTCGTCAACAATTCCGTCTACGGCGTCTACCTGGAGCACGCCCGCAGCGAGTGGCTGGCGGCGGCGGGCCTGGACGCGGCGACGGCGGCCGGCGGTGGGGCCCTCGCGCTGTCTCATCTGTCCATCCGCTTTGCCGCGCCCCTGCGTTCGGGCGACGTGTGCCGCGCGGGGGTGCGGCTGGCCAAGGCGACGCCCGCGCGCTTGATCTGCGAGCAGCGGGTGGAGCTGATGGAGCGAAGGAATGGCGGCGGGGCGGCAGCGGGGGCGACCTCAACCACCTTGGCCGCCTCTTTGGTGGTGGAAGCGACCGCGACGGTCGTGTCCCTGGATGAAGCCTACAGGCCCCGCCGCATCCCCGCCGGCGTAGCGGATGCCCTGGCCGGGTGGGATGCGCGTGTGCGAGAGGGCAGAGGGGCGGCGGCGCTCTCTTGGGACAGTGAAGGTGCGTGACAAGTAAAAAAAAAATGAATATTTTCTGCTAGTTTCCAACCTGCCCCTGCGGCCCTCCCGCCGGCGGCGGCTCCGCCCCCCCTCCTCCTCCTCCTCCTCCTCCTCCTCCCCCGCTCCCACCTCCTCCCACGTTCTTCTCCAGGGGCCCCACGTCAGCTTCTATGCGTTCCCGGGCCCGGAACACTTTTGACGTCAAATAAAAAGACCCGGCCTCATCGTTCGCCCGAAAAAGGTGGGTCGCCCGCCGCAGGAGCTCCTCCCGGGACGCCCCTGGCGCCGTACCCAGGATCTTGTGGGCCTCATCCAGGGCCATGCCGGCTTTAGCGGCGGCCGAGGAGGTGACGTCCGCGGCGGCGCCCGTCTTGGAGGCGTCTGTGGTGGTGAGGGGAAAAGGAGGAGGTTTGAGTGGGGTTGTTGTTTACTTCTCTCCCCAGCCGCGCCTCTCTCCGCTCGCCGAAAGAAAGAAACGCACTGATCAAGGCTTGCTTGTACGCTTGTGTCCCCGCACGGATGAGGACGCCCGCCCCGGCGACGAGGAGGTTGGCCAGGACGCGGGCGGCCTAATGCAGGAAAAAGAGAGGATGGGAAGAAGGGTATTGGTCAAAAGTGAGAGAGAGGAGCGTGACGAGCGCGCTGGCGCAGGAGAGCGAGCGAGGTGTCTATTTGGCACAGCCGCCCTTTTGTCTTTGTCTTTCTTGCTTCAGCAGTGCGACTTAGATATGGCTCTGTCTCACCATGGAGTGCGTGGGAAGTCACGGACGGGACTGAGAGAGACGGGGGCGCGTCGAAGTGCAGGCGGCGCGGCGGCGGCCAGCAAGTGTTTTGATTTTTTTGCGGGCAGTGCGACGCTCCCTCTCCCACGCGAGCGTTGCAAGCAACTCAGGGAGATGCACAGGCGGAGCTTAAGCGGAGCGGCGGGCACGACTTGAATGGGCGTGGAAAGTGCGCTGCTGAGAACGTGTGCTGTTTTTTTTGCACGCGGCCAGCGATTCCGGTCTAGAGACGAGTCAACATTTTTTTCTTTCACACTTAACTTTTAGCCCTGGGAGCCCAGGAACGCGCACACGCAACGGCGCGCCCGGCTTGACACAAACTAACACACGTGCCGTCATCTGCTCCACCCCTGGGAGGGGGCCCACCGCCTGAATCAGAGGAACCCTGCACACACAAAACTGCTGCGTCCCGGCGTCTACGCTCTTTTCAACCCCCCCCCTTTTCCCCACACTGATGAAGATCCGCCCCTTCAACCCCGATGACCTCCTCGCCTTTGCTGCAGTCAACCTGGACCGGTTTACGGAGACGGTAAGGCAAATACGATGGAGAAAAGAAAACGTCATCTCGTCCTACCCATCCTTTCCGCGCGCCCACATCTCGCATCACACTATTTTTTCTCTCCACTTTTTTAGTACAACCTCGGCTTCTACCTCAACTACCTGGCCCGCTGGCCGGAATGCTGCCTGACCGCGGTCGCTCCCGGCGGCGTGATCGCGGGTTATGTGCTCGGTAAAGTGGAGGGGAAAGCAAAAGACTGGCACGGGCACGTGACGGCGCTCGCAGTCGCCCCGCCATACCGCCGGCGCGGCCTAGCGGCCGCGCTGATGGCGGAACTGGAGACTGTGTCCGCCAAAGCCCACGACGCGTTTTATGTTGATCTCTTTGTGCGGGCCAGCAATGCGGCGGCGATCGGCATGTATGAAAAGGTAAAAATGAGAAAAAAAGGGAGGCGGGACAGGCGGAGGGGCGCGCGAGAGGGAGACTTCATGATTGAGGCTCTGGGAGAAAGAAACACAGGCACGCGTCTCTTCCCACCTCTGTCCCGCTTTTCTCTCTCTCCACGCACACCAGCTCGGCTACGCCACCTACCGCCGGGTAAAAGGGTACTATTCTGGCGAGGAGGACGCCCTGGACATGCGCAAGGTAAGAAGAAGTGGGAGAGAGAGAGAGAGTGATGAGACAGGGCAAGGTTTGGTTTTTGCTCACCCTCCCTTTCAACCACTTTTTCTTCAGTCCCTCCCGCGCGACGCTGCCCGCGCCGCCATGGTCCCGCTCGGCCGCGACGTGTTGCCATCTGAACTTGAATTTGATTGAAACGAAGCCCCCGTGTTGTGTCAGAAAATAAAAAAACAAAGAAGCAGAAATCAACAAAACCCGCTCTCTCTCTCTTTTTTCTCTCCATCCTCCTTTTTTTTTTCACCCAGGCCCCTTCCGCATGTTGGCGCCCGCCCGCAGGACCTCATCCACCAGCAGCAGCTGGGCCGCTACGACGGGCGCGGACTGGAGGATCTGGCGCTTCACGCAGACGCAGTCCCAGATGCCGGCCGCGCCCGTGTCGGCCGCGCCGCCGGTCGCGAGGTCGACACCGACCCCTACCACCCCCGCCTCCAACTCAGCGTCCAGCGCCAGGACCGCGTCCTGGCCCGCGTGGCCCGCATTCTCGGCCAGGGTCTTGGGAACGGCCAGCAAGGCCTCCGCAAACGCCGTCACGCCGAGCTTGGCCCGGCCGACCGCGCTCGCGTAGCAGCCGCCCGTCCGGAGGTGGCGCGCGGCGGCCGCCTCAAATGCGCCGCCCCCGGGGATCACGCCACCGTCGTCGATCGCGTTCTTGACCGCCCGCAGCCCGTCCCGCACCGCGTCCTTGATCTGGGCCAGCGTGTGGTCGTCCGGGCCCTTGATGAGGATGGTGCAGGACTTGGGCGAGGGCACGTCCTCAATGAACGTGTACTTCTCGTCGCCCAGCGTGTGCTCCCACACGAGGCCGGCCTTGCCCAGCACGCCGGGGTCACCCAGCTCTTCCGTCGAATTGACGGCCAGCCCGCCGCACGCGAGCACCAGCCGCTCCATGTTGCGGCGCTTGGCCCGGCGCAGGGCGAGGATCCCCGCCTTGGCCAGGGCGTCCAGGGCGGGCGGGTCGATGCCCTTCTGGTTGACAAGGACAAAGCCTTGGCCCTCCTTTGTGCACACCCTGTTCTTCAGGTCGATCACCGCCTGCACCCGCGCGTCCGTGACGCCCCGCTCCGCCGCCACCAGGCGCTCCCGCTGGTCGGCGGACGAGTAGAAGAAGCCGGCATTCACCTCCGACCGCTCGTACTCCAGCCCGATGTTGGCGGTCAGGATGAAGACCTCGCCCTCGAGGCGGCGGGGCATGTCCGGGTGGCGGGCGCCGTGGTCGAGGACCAGGCCACGCACCAGGCGGGAGTCCCGGGCCAGCTTATGGCGCATGTGCATGATCTCCACCATGTGCAGGTCGATGGGCGGCGGGGCGGTGGTGGAGGTGGCGGCGCCGGCGGTCGAGGCGGCAGCGCCGCCGTCTAAGGCGGCCGGCATGGGCATGGGCGGGCGGATCGTCAGGACCGCGTCCACCACCGCCCCCGTCACCTGGTCGGCCAGCCCCTTCTCCAGCTTGGTGCGCAGGGCGGTGCGCGCGACGCAGGCCAGGGCCTCCCGGTCCTCCGACCCCGGCACGCCCACAGCGATGGGGCGGGCGTACGAGGCCAGGAACTCGAGGGCCGCGACGCGCGCCGCGTCAAAACCGTCCACCACCAGGCGCGGGTGCGTGCCGTCCGCCACCAGGCGCTCCGCCTGCTTCATCAGCTCGCCGATCAGGAGGACGATGGTGGTGGTGCCATCGCTGAGAAGGTAGATAGAGGGGGGGGAAAGGAGGAAGGGATGAGAGAGGGGGAAGAAGGTCGACAAGGGGCGTGTGGGTTGAGCGCTCTGCGGCCGCGTGTGGTGTGTGCACCCCCTTTCGCCTCCCGTTTCCCTTTTTCCTCTCAACCCCCCACCCCCTCGCTCCCCCTCCTGCCTCACCCCGTGATGTCGTCCTGCGCGACCGCCGCCCGGGCGATCATGACTGCCGTCGGGTTCTGGATCTGCATCTCCCGCAAAAGGACGTTGCCGTCCTTGGTCAGCTTGATGCCTGGAGCGGATGGTGACGGAGAGAGGGGAGGTTGAGAAGAACAAAAGAAGAAGAAGGCATGGCCTAGGCGCCGGAAGAAAAAAAGAGCCCGCTGTTGCTGCCCCTTCCGGCCCCGCGCCCGGAGCAGGCTCATCCCGTGTGGATGTGGCTGGAGCACCCTCCTTGCCTTCTGGGGCCATGCCAGGCGGTGGGAGGCAGGGGGGGACGCGGCGGGGCGTCCCCGGGGTGCGCCGATCTTACGCGCTCGCGCTCTCGCGTCTCCCCCCCCACCGATCTGCGCACAACGCCTCCCTCGCCGCGCTGCCCTCCGACCCCTTTCTTACCACCTGCCCCGTCCACCAGCATCTTGATCGTGCCCGCCGGGCCCAGGTTGGTAGCCATGACGTCGCGCAGCCCCTTGGCGGCGTTGATGGTCATGAAGAGCGCGGCGACCCGGGACATGACCTCCGCCTTGGGGTTGAGCGTCTTGATGGACGACATCGGAGGTGCTGATGCTGTCGGTGCGTGTGTGTGCGTGGGGGGAGGGAGGGAGGGAGGGGCTGTGTGCCTTCTACTCGCGTGAGCCCGGTGTGGAGGGCAAGCGAGAGAGAAGGCCGCCGTCAGGGAGGCGGGGGGTCGGGAATGTGAGAGAGGGTAAGGAAAGAGAAGAGCGCGCTCCCCTTCAATGCTAGACTCTTCTTCTCTCCAGAACAAAAGAAAGCAATGGCCGACCCCTCTGCCCTGGCCGCCAAACTGGCAGATGCGGAAGCCCGGGTGACCGCCCTGGAAGCCAAGCTCTCAGGAGTGGGCGGAGAGGCAGAGGCAAGATGAGAGAATGGATGGAGAGAGGCGCGCGCGCTCTTGGCGCACTCCACTCTCTCCTCAAACCCACCGCCTCAATCCTGCTCACTCCCTTCCCCGCGCTCATGCATTCCAGGCGACGGCAGCCGACAAGCTTCAGTACCAGGTCCTCCACCTGACGCGGGCGCTGAAGGCGGCGGACGCGGCCCTAGACGCGGCCCTGGCGCCGGGCGCGGACCTGGAGGCATGCCGGAAAGCGCGGTGGGCGGCGCCGCTCAACCAAAAGTGAGAGATGGAGATTGGGACAAAGTGTGCGATGATCGTTTAAATGCAGTTCTCTACAGGCAGTGTGTGTGAAAAGACGAGGGCGGGGGGACAAGTGCACGCGGGCGCGCGCAACTGTTGTTTATACAAGGAAGGAAAGGTCATGAGGCTGGAAAAACCCAGGCACCGACATACTGAAAAAGAAGACACGCCCGAAAGGAAGAAAGAAAGGGCACGCACCCCTCTCCATTCACTGCCAGTGCCCCATGTACACCCCACGCAGGCCCGTGGCCAGGGGCCCCCCCACCGCGAACAGCCCCCCGGACGGGCCGGCGGGCGACCAGGCGTGCGCGTAGATGGCCGGCGGGACGGGGGGCGTGTCCGGGCCTGAGAAATGTTCCAGGAAGACCGCGTTGGGCTCCACCCACCCCCGCCCGGCGGCCAGCGCGGTGCGGGGGACGGCGGGCGGGGCGGGTAGGGGCGGGGCGGTCAGGGCGTGGGAGAGCGGGGGCGGGGACGGCGGCCGCGCAGCAGGCGCCTGGGGCGGCGGTTTTGCGGGCGCAAACCCCAGGCCCGCCCACCGCCCGGCCCGCAGGTCGAAGAAGGCGATGCGGCCGGCCCCCGTCCCCGCGCTCAGGAGGTGGCCCTCCAGGCACAGGGACCGCACGCCGGTGGGCCCGTCGGGCGAGTCCAGGTCGGCGACCACGCCCGCCCCGGGCGGGCCCGCCGGCGTCAGCGCCCCGGGGCTGGCGCCAGCGCCGGGGGTGTCCCCGTCCCCGGCCGCCACCCCGCCCGCATTGCCCAGGCGGGTGCCCCCAAAGGCCAGGGCGGGGCCGCCGGAGAGCAAGGCGGGCGACGCGCCGCCGCCGCCGCCGCCGCAACCGCCGCCCGCCCGGGGGTCGACCAGCGAGACGTGCGCCTGCGACCCGGCCGCGATCAGCCCCGGCCCCACCGCCAGGCACACGGCCTCCCGGTCGTGGGCCAGCCGGGTGGCGCCCGTGGGCGCCAGGGTGCCCGCATCCCAGGTGCGGACGACGCCGCCGGAGGTGAGGGAGGCCAGGGCGGCGCTGGCCGCGTCCCACCGCACGTCCCGGACGCGGTCCCGCTTCTCCGCCCGGGAGGCGACGCACGCGGCGGCGGCGGCGGGGGCGGAAGCGCAGGCGGTGGGCGGGGCGGCGGCGCCAGCAGCAGCAGGAGCCGGACCGCTGCCACCACCCCCGACCCCCCGACCCCAGCTGGAGGAGCCCGCCCGGACCAGGCGGCGCGGGGTGGTGGGCGGGCTGGAGAAGGGCGGGCGTGGCGGCGACGCGTTTTCCTTTTGGCCCTCCCCCTCCTCCACCCCCTCCATTTCTTCGTCCTCCTCCCCCTCCTCCTCCTCCTCCTCCTCGTTGTCGTCGTGCCCCTCCGGCAACGCCCAAAGCGCCAGGGACCGGTCCCGGGAGGCGGAAACGACGTGGCGCGGGGTCAGCCAGGCGAGGCCAAAGACCCAGTCCGTGTGGCCCGTCAGCGTGAGGCCGGGGGTGAGCGGAGGGGGGCGGGGCGCGCCGCCGTGCCGGCCGCGCTGCCCGTTGACGCGCATGATTTGGACGTCTGACGCGTCGGCCCCGCCCGTCGCGAGGGCCCGGCCGGAGGGGGAGAGGGCCAGGGCGTGGATGCCAGAGCCGGCAGGGCCTTCGACGCCAAAGACGCCCGCGCCGGGCGGGTCGGCGCCGGGCGGGGCGACGGAAGCCCGAGGGGGGGCGGGGGGTAAGATGCAGGGCGTGGCGGTGCGGGTGACCAGGTCAACAACCAGGAGGCGGTTGCACTTGGTGCCGACGGCGGCGCGGGCGGGGTCGAGCCAGGCCTGGGTATGGAGAGAGGGGAGCGCGCGTGAAGAGCAGTGGAAGAGCGCGGAGCGGTTGCACGCCACCAGGTGTGTGCTCCGCGATTGGTTCGGCACGCCGCCTGGCCGGCGCTGGGCGCCAACGGGCCTGCCAACACCCTGAGAGCGCGCGCCCCGTCCATCTTTCCACCCGCTCGCCGCCCAGCCCGCCTTGTCGAGGGCCTCGCATGCCGGCGCCCCCCCTCGAAACACACATGCCGAAACACAAAACGCACCGTCGCAAAGGCCTTGTCGTACGCCGCCCACTCCCGGACGGGCAGCTCCGCCTCCTCCATCAAGGAGGGCAGTGTACCGATGGCGTACGTGGCGATGGCGGGACTGGCGCGGCGGCTGAGGGGTGGGGTGAGGAGGGACGGAGCGAGTTGGAAATGTCAGGGTTCGGCAGGGGGGGGGGGGGGGAAACGTCGTCAGACGCAAACAAAAAACCTGACGTCAGCTCGCCGAGGTAGGCGGAAAGAGATGGGGTGGCGGGCCCGCTGGCCCTCATGTGCGATGGCTAGTCCACTGGAGCTCCTGCAAAGAGAATTCCGACACGTTTCACCCGGGCGGCGAGCGCGCGCGCTCAGGCACATCCCCCCCCTGTCCGCCCGCGCCCCGCGCTCTTCTCCTTTCTTTTCAACGCACCGCCCCAGGCCCAGCACGTCCGTCCGCATGTCGTACACCATCCCGGAGCTGCCAGAGGAGGGCAGGGTCGTGGGCGCCAGTGGGAAGGGGAAGGGCGTGCCGGAGGGGCTGGCAGCCCCGTCCTCGGCCTGCAGCGAGCGACGGCGCCACATGAGAAGAGGAGCGGAGCGCGAAAAAATCGTATAGTGTGGTTACTAGCCCGCCCCGCCCACACACACACCCCAAAAACTCACACGCACGCACATGCACGCACGCACCACACCTCCACCTCTCACCCACCACCTCAAGGGCGTGCGGCACCTTTTGGTGGCCGGTTAACAGTGTGTGGAGATGGGAAGGGGGCGGCGGCACACACACGTGGGCGCGGAAGGGAAGGTAAAGGGGTCTCTCTCTCCCCTCTCTCTCTCCCCAGCCCGGCAGAAAAAAAAAAACACAAATCAAATTATCATCACCCGTCGCCAAAAAAGGCGCGAGCCGGGGGGCACACACACACAGAGCACACCGGGCACCGGCATCGTTGTGGCACGCGCCCCCTCTCTCTCTCTCTCTCTCTCTCTCTCTCCCATCACCTTTGTCGTACCATCCATCAACTCTCATCTCAGCTCTCCTCTCTCATCTCAGCTCTCTCACCTCACCGCCGCGCCCGCCGGGCAGGGGCCGTCTGCTCCATGTCCGCCAACAGGGCTGACGCCCGGTCGATGGCGGTCTGGCCGTCCGCGGAGTCGGGGCGGGGCGGCAGGGCGGCCGCCCAGTTCCCCGACCCGCCCGCGGAGATGAGGCCGCTCCCACCGCCCGCTGCCGACCCGGGCGGCCGCCGGGCGGCCGCCTCGAACGCGGCCGGCGCGCCGCCGCCGCCCAGCCCCAGGTCCCGCTCCAGGGACGCCAGGACGACGTCCCGCGTGTTGGCCCGGGCCAGGCCGTCCCGGGAACCGGTGCGGGCGATGGCCCGGATGGCGGTCGCCTCGTCGACGGAGCGGGCGTGGGCGAGGCCGCCCCGCGCGGCCGCGGGGCCAGAGAGGCCCGCAGCCTCCAGCGCTTTCAACTCCCGCATCATTGCGGCCATGCCTTCCCCGCCCGACGACGTGCGCCCCGGGCCGCCGCCCCCAGCAGAGCCGCCGGAGGTGGTGCGCTGCAAGGCACCCCCTCCACCGGCGGGCGCCTGGCGGATGGCAGCCTCCGTGGCGTGCATTTCCCGGGCGAGCGCCGCGAGGGGGCCGCCCGCGAGCTGGGCGAGCGGGTTGTTGGGGTTGCCCCCACCCCCGCCGCCCGTAGTCATCGCCAGGGACCGGGCCGAGCTGTTGCGGCGCAGGCCGCCCGGATGGGGCGGGCCGCCAAGCCCGCTAGCACCCGCCGACGCGGGCCGGCCGCCCGGCAGGATCTGGCCGGGCACGCGTGGGCGGCCGTCGGCGGTCGTGAGCATGCGCCCCAGGTTGGCGCCCGCCAAGGCGCCCGACCCGTCGGAGGAGCGGGTCCGGGCCAGGGTGCTGCCGGGCAGGGGGGGGCGGGCGGACTGGGGGCGGTCCGGCAGGCCGGAGCCCGCACTCTCGGAGGAGCCCGCCGTCGAGCCGGCCGCGGTGGAGGGCGCCGACCCCGGGCGCGAGCCCCCCAGCCCCCGGCGTGCGGCTGCTAAGGCCGCGGCGGCAGACCCGAGGGCACCCAGGGAGGCGGCCGAGTCGGTCCGCGCCGCGCCCGCCGTCACCCGGGCCACCGCCGCGTCCAGCAAGTCCTTGCCCGGCCCCGTCTTAGTAAGGGGCGGGACGTCCGGGACGGAGGCGGGCAGGGGGCGGCCGCCATGGCCGCCATACCCGCCAGGGCCGCCCTCATCCCCCGCCTCGGCGTCCGCAGACAGAGTTTTGGGCGCCGCGTCGACCGCCCCGGCCGCGGCCGCCGCCCGGCGGTGGCGGACCACGAAAAAGGCGGCCAGGCCGCCCGCGGTGGCCAGGGCGAGGAGCACCCCGATCGCGGCGCCCGCCTTGCGGCCGCCCGCCGCCCGGGAGGCCGCCTTGTCCGCACCGGCCGCGGCCGCCAGGGCGGCGGGCGAGGGCGGCGGGGGCACGGGCTTCTTCAGCAGGGGGGCCGGCACGACCGCCCCGTCAGGGGCGACCGCGCCCGACATGGACAGCGCGGCCTTGACGTTGCGGATGCCCACCCGGGCCAGCTCCCGGCGGATGGCGAGCGTGGCGGCGGTGTCGTTGAAGCGGGCAGCCGCGGCTGCCAGGTCGGCCGGGACGGTGGTGAGCAAGAACGTCGCCTGGACCGTGTTGCGCAGGGGGCCGGGCGTGCCGGCCGGCCCAATGCCGAGCGGGTCGTCGGCGGAGGGGGCGGGGGCGGCCGCGGCCGCGGCGGGGCCTTGCGGGGCCTGGCCCGTCGCGGCCGCGACGGCCGCCGCCGCCGCGCGCGCCTGGGCGACGGCGGGCGAGACGGGGCCCGCCTTCTTTGTGGGCGCAGGCGTCTCGGCCGGGATGAGCGTGTTGTCCACGCCCGCCGCGCCCGCGCCCCGCACCCGGCCGGCGCCCGGGCCGTCGCTCGTCTCGGCCGGGTCCTCGGCGGCGTCGCCGTCGGCGCCCGCGCCCGCGCCCGCCCGGCGGCGGGAGGAGGCGCGGGAGGCGCCTGCCCGGGTGCCAGCCCCCACGACCGGCTCGTCTGCCGACGGGTCGCCGCCCTCCTCCTCCTCCTCCGCATCCGCATCCGCCTCCTCCTCCGCGTCGCCCGCCTTGGTGGCTTCGGGGGCTTGGAGCAGGCGGCGGCGGCGCGCGCCCTCCTCCTCCTCCTCGGCGGCCGCGGCGGCGGCGTCGCCCGCCGCCTTCTTCTTGGGCGAGCCGTCCTCTTCCTCAGCCGGCCCGCCCGCCGCGTCCTCAGCCTCGCGCGCGACCTTGACCGCCAGCGCCCGGTCCGCCAGGGCCAGGGCCGGGTCGATCGCCGCCAGGTCCACGGACTCCGCCGGGTCGACCGCCTCCGTCAGTAGGGGCTGCGTGTCGTCGACCGTGCCGTCCGGGAAGACGTCCCGCAGGGCGAGCAGCGTCACATTCGCCTCCTTGCCCAGGTGCTTGCGGATGCCCCGGTCCAGCGCGCGCTGGAACGTCAGGTTGCCCGTGTCCAGGCCCGGGCCCGTCAGCGTGTAGGTGGCCAGCACGTAGGAGATCTTGGGGATGGCGGACGCCGTGGTGTCGATCGTCCCGTTGGCGCCCGGGACGGCGGCGGGCGTGGGCGGGATGAAGAGCGGCTTGCCGCCCGCCGACCCGGCCGCCGGGATCTCTATGTCAAAGTCGCCCACCCGCAGCTTCTGCATGGGCACGGCGGCGGCGGGCGCGGCGTCGGTGGGGGAGGTAGTGCCGTTCGCAGCACCGTCCGCGGGCGTCGCGCTGGCGGCGTCCGTGGCGTTGGCCGCCGCGCCCTCGGCCAGCAGGGACGCCGCGGCCTCAGCCTCCGCCGCGAGGGCGGCCTTGGAGCCCACCGGCAGGCCGTCCTCCGTGTAAGCCCACGCGTACGGGTCCCAGGGGCCCAGCTCCTCGGGCGTCAGCTCCGGCTCCGGGGCCGGAGTCTCCACGACGGGCGGCGCCAGCTGGGCCAGGATAGCCGCCGGGTCGGTGCCGTTGGAGAGGGTGACGGCCGACAGGTCGGGCTCGCCCGTGGCCGGGTCGATGGGCACCACCACCGAGTTGCCGTCCGCGTCCTCCGCGACGGGGAAGCCCGTCGCCGGGTCGATGGGGAGGCCGTTAAAGGGCTCCGTCGTCGCGGGCGGGGCGGCCGTCGGGGGCGGGGTCGGGACGGGGCGTTCCCGGGCTTCGGGGCACGCGCCAAGGGGGGCCGGCCCCAGGGCCGCCGCGCGCGCGTCGACCGCGGCCGCCCGCAGCTGGGGCGGCACCTTGCCGCACAGCCCCGGGTTGCCCGGCCGCAGGGACAGCACCGTCAGCCGGGGCACGCCCCCGCCCTTCAGGCCCCACCCCTCCGGGAAGGGGCCAAACAGGCGGTTGCCGTACAAGTCCAGCCAAGTCAGGCGGGGCAGGCGGTCGGGCTCGCCCCAGGCCTCGGGCACGCGCCCGACGAGGCGGTTGAGCTGGAGGTGGAGCTCTGTCAGCTGGGCAAAGCCGCCGCCGCTGCCCCACACCGCCGGCAGGGGGCCTGACAGGAGGTTGCGGCCTAGGTCCAGCGAGGTCAGGGCCGGGAAGGAGGCGGCGCCGGACGAGCCCCAGGACTCGGGGAGCGGGCCAGCAATCGAGTTGTTGGCCAGGTTCAAGACGCGCAGCTTCCGGAACGCACCCTCCGTGGCCGCCCAGGCCTCCGGCAGGGGGCCCTTGACCTCGTTCCCGGACACGTCTAGGACGGCCAGGGACTTGAGGGCGGCCGCCGTCGCCCACTCGTCCGGCAGGGGGCCGGCCAGGCCCGCGTTGCGCAGGGCAAGCGTGGCCAGCGCGGGGAGCGCCCCCTTTTTGGCCCACCCGGCCGGCAGGTCGGCGGCCAGGCGGGGGTTGTCCGACGCGTCCAGGGCCTGGAGCTTGGGGAAGGCCGCCCAGGCGGGGGGCAGGCCGCCCGTCAGATCGCAGGAGGACAGGTTGAGGGTCTTCAGCTCGTCCATGGCCGCCAGTTCGGGGGCCAGCCGCCCCTTGACCGCCCACCCAGACAGGTCCAACGCGACCACCCGCTTGCTCGCGGAGCAGGTCACGCCCGTCCACCCCACGCAGGGCGAGGAATTGTCGGTCCATCCCTTCAGGCCCCAGGAGACCAGGTCCTCCCAGTTGGTGGCGCCGTCCTTGAAGGTGAGGAGGGCGTCCGAATCGCCCTGGGTGAGGATGCTCATGCCATCGGGCAGGGGCGCCCCGTTGGCGCCGACGGCGGCCGCCCGCTTGGGCGCCTCCCGGGCGGCGCCCGCGCCGACGACGGTGCCGGGGGCGGCCAGGCCATCGCCAGGGACAGCGCCAGCGGCGGGGCCGGCCGGCGCGCCAGGGTTGGCAAAGGCGGCCGCGGCTTCCGAGGCCCTGGCCAGGGCGGCCGCGCGCGGGTCGGCGGGCGCGCCCCCGCCGCCAAGCCCCGACGCCGCGCGGGCGGCGGCCAGGGCGTCGCCGGACAGCCGGGAGGCGCCCGCCCCGATGGGGGAGGCGTCCAGGGCGGCAGGGGCCGCCGCCGCGCCGGGCACGCGGGGCGTCGCCTCGGCGGGCGTCGCAAAGCGGACACCGGCCGGGGCGGCGGGGGGGGCGTCGGCGGCCGCCGGCGCCGCGCCCGCGCTCGCGCTCTGCCCCGCCCGCGCCCGCACGGGCGCGGGGCCGTCCTCATCCCCCGCCGACGCGGGCGAGGTGGCGACCTGGCCCACCAGGTCCGCGTACGTCAGGGGCTGCGCGGAGGCGGAGGAGGAGAGGAGGGCCAGGAGGACGCAGGCCAGGACGAGGAGCAGGGCGGGCCGGCCGGCGCGGGCTGGGTGGGTTGACGCCCGGGCGCGCACCATGATTTTTGTGTTGTCGAGTGTCGGAAGGGCTGTGGGGGAGCGGGGGCGAGGAATGAAAGGGGGACAGGTCAGAAATTGGAGTGTGGAGCATGGTTTTGGGGAGGGGAGGGGCGGGGCGTGGGTGGGGGGGGGGGGGGGCGCCCCCCGGCGCGGGGGGGAGGAGGTAAAGAAACCCACCGGGGCCCAAAATCACG